>Ga0315914_1009375_pt1 | contig 12613 bp, 3 predicted proteins | sample MpolenodulesMG_FD_203920 | JGI IMG/M metagenome (GOLD analysis project Ga0315914, IMG submission 203920) | Medicago polymorpha root nodule microbial communities from Los Angeles, California, United States - elongated nodules | ecosystem: Host-associated > Plants > Roots > Nodule | place: USA...
ACCCCCCCCCCCCCCCCAAAAAAAAAAAAAAATTTAAAATAGATTCAATAGAGGAGACGATACTTGAAGGAGCCTTGAAGAAAGAAAGAGCATAAACATGCATAGATGACAAGACAGATTTCAACAGAACCAAACGACCACCAAAAGATAAATGTTTAGCTTTCCACCCCGACAGTCTAGTTTTAATTAGGTGAATGATAGGGTCCCAAAAAGACAACCGACGTGCATCACCACCTATAGGTAGCCCTTATCTTTTTTTTAATCAAATGTCATGTCATCGTATAACTTATGCCACATCATCACTTTGGTTCAAGGACCAAAGTGACCATTTTATACTTTCACTTTAGTCCTTGTGACACATCAAATGTCATGTCATCGTATAACTTCTGTCACATCATCACTTAATAATATTATTTAACGACAGGGATTAAAGTGATAACCGAGTGCAGAGTCAATGACTTCTTTGTATTTAATCTTGAGTCAGGGACCTTTGTGACAACAAGATGTACAGTCATGAATTAAAGTGAATGTTTGCTCCTCAATAATTCAATATATCAGGAAAGTTGTTTGCATTCGCAGGTAATGACTGTGGCATAATTCGTGTGTTGGATCTCTCTTAACAAATTATGCACACACCTTGCAGACTTTTTTTTCTCTCGAATAAGTGTGTAGGTATGTTTCGAAGTTTTGTTACCTCAAAATTGAAAACGATGAGGCTTATTTTTTATTTTTTTAAATCTATGTACATCACAATGCTCTTATGAATAAAATCTCATAATCATTGTTCTAGATAAAAAAGTAAATTCACCGAGGGGAATGATTTACTTTGAACTTCTGATGCTAATACTTAAAAGGGTTAAAATAGATGCACTAAGATCTAACTGAAAAAAAATAAACAATATTAAACTTTCTTATTTAAAGACTAATCAGCAATGCAAGCAATAAGATCATCAAGCGATCCTTCCTTCAGGTCCTTCCGCAAAGAATTGTAAAGCTTTTTTCAACTCTTTAACAAGTTCACCTTCCTCAAATGGAATGTCTAAATCCCAGACTTTGAAATATTCTCAGCTGCATGATCCATCTCATAAGTTGCAGAATCAAGGTCAAGTCTTAAATCAAATGTTTTGTTCGGTCTCATGTCTTCATTACAAGTTGGCAAAAAAGGATTTCCTTGAAAAGTTGAAGAAGACAATGTGTTAGTGAATTCAATGTTTGTGCTTGTTTATGTAGCCATACTTATTAGGCTAACATTATAAGTCGAATAAGTGTTATACATCAGAAGTCGAAGATGACTGATTGAGTTAGAAAGTAATATTTGTCTCCTCACTATTAGGAATACTTTGATTTCCTTCTCCACCATCAATTTTGGAAGATTGAGATTCGGAACTGATAATTTTTGCGACCACCGATGAAGTTTATTATTCAAGGATAGTACTTACTTGAAATTCATATGAATCGTACTATGGTCCCAACATATATAAAATTAAAATTCACATTCTTAATTCTTAAATTACAATTTGTTACCGGTGGTTTCGATTAAACAAGTCATTTCCTATGAGTTGTCGGCTTATTCTTCAACGAGCACGCGGTTGGAGCTAGCAACTCATGCACTACTTGAGCTTATGGTTTCATGTTCTGTTTCACTCTCCGACATGATTTTTTCACTGTTGCTTTTTCATGGCACGACGATGAAGTCACCGTATCTATAGTCAATAATAAAGGTGAAGGAACACTATTATTATTACTACCTAAGTTTTCTTGAAGGTTTCGTGTGGATGAACAATGTCACGTTGAACTTTGAGGCAGAGGGGGAAAGAGGAATATGAATAAAAGTTGTGTCTAATATATTAAGGTTAGAATGAAAGGGTTTGTCTCAAATAGTGAATATGATCCGAAAATGGAAACGTGAAAACTACAAATTTCAAGTTTACTTTCAGAAGAAAAGAAAAGAACTTGTGAATAAAATTTGTAGAGGATGAGTTTCTATGTTGTATATAAAAAATAAAAAACATGTTTTGCTTATGTTATATAGATTTTAGTAGTATGAATGCCTTAAAAGAGTTGGAAATTGAAATGAACTTGAGTATGTGAATTTTCAAAATATTTAAGTATTATAGTTCGAAATTTAGTTAACATTAAAAATGCAAATATCATTATTATTTTTTATCATTTTAAATCATAATTATTGTAAGCTAATATTTTGCAAAAAATTGGTAATTTTTTTAAAGAACAAATAAAATGGTAAAAATAATTGAGTGAATTTAAGAAAAAATGTTACCCCCAAACATAATATTTTTTTTCTGTCCTTGTGAGCTTAGCTCAGTTGGTATGGACAATGCATAAAATATGCAAGGTTCGGGGTTCGAATCTCGGCCACCACCAAAAAAATAAATAAATAAGGTTTTTCTTATAGTGTCCAATATTGTTATGGACTGTTTTTTTAGGGAATATTTATGGATTGTTACTTCTATTTTTGTAGTGTATTGTTTCTATTTTAATGAAATTTCACTAATTTTTTAAATAATATTATAAAAATGATAAAATAGTTTAAATAAAGGAAAAAATGGAAGAAAAATCTAGAGAGAATGAAATGTATTTTTGTATTTCTAAGATAAAAAATAATTGTGTTAAAAGTGTGTGTTTTAATAATGAATAAAATGTGATATTAGATGCTCCTAACTCATTCACCTAAATGAAAAACTCATTTCATTTTTATGACTCATTCTCCATTCCAATCATGATTTCGCAAAGATGAAAATAACTTTTTTTTATTGATAATATGAGAAAAAGAATTTAGTAGAAATTGTATGACAATATTCAACTACAAATAGGAAAAAATAATTTCATCTTAGACAACAAAATCATGAAGCATTTTAGAATAATATAATAAGACAAACTCATTCACAATGGAACTTTTTAGACTATATATAACTGACGATATATTGTCATGTAAAATTTAGAGAGAATGGATTGTATTTATGCATTTCTAAGATATTAATAATAGAGTTTTTTGACAAGAGATTTAAATAATAGATAGTAATGTTAAAAGTGTGTGTTTTCACAATGAATACAATGTGATACTAGATGCTTCTCACTCATTCACCTAACTAAAAAACACATTTCATTTTTATGACTCATTCTCTAATAAATGATTTCACAACGATGAAAAGAATTTTCACTTTTTAGATTAAAAATATGAGAAAATTTAAATTTATGAGGTGAATTTAGAAGAAATTGTATAACAAAGTTCAGCAACAAATTAAATAGGAAATTTTTTTCATATTAAACAAACATTTTAGACTAATATAATAAGCAAATTTGAAATTTGGAATAAATTCCTAAAACATTGAGCTAAGTTAAAAAGTAATGAAATATATGTTTAATAATAATATCTTATTACCAATAAATATCTAGATTAATCAAGCAATTGGGTCATCTGAAACTGCCACAGTTGTCTCTATAAGGGTGGCCCTGTGGGCAGGCGGGAGGACAGCCCAGGGCACTATTTTTTTACGGGCATTAAAATTATTATTTTTACTTACTAGCAAGTATAATATAGATATATTTCTTTTTAATTTACTTTGATTAATTCTATTGAAAATATTTTTTTAAAAAACTTTGGTTATAAATAAATTTTGTGCAACAAAAAATACAAGAAAAAAAAATTAGAATAATTAAAATGGCGAAATTTTTTTCTTTCGCCCAGGCACTAAAATTTTTAAGATCGGCCTGTCTCAATTGAGCCTGAGAACAAACTTTCTGAAATTGCCACTATTGCTGCCTGATGGATATTTGGCAAGTGAACCAAAATCAATCGAAGTAATAAAAATTCATTCCACGAGGACTGTATTTAACTTCTACTTAGCAAGTTCATTATTAAAAAGGATGTAATAAATTTGTATTTATGCCCTAGGCAGTTGAGTTGTTTTGTAACATAAATGGATGAAAAACAATAAAAGATTGGTTTTAGAAAATTTGAGAAATGTATGGTTAAGACCTTCGAATCCTCCGATGTTCTCCTATGGTAATTTGCACTCCTAGTTCAATCAATAATTATTTAGTTTCACGACAGATTAACTTAGTAATTCTACCCAATCTCTTGACCTAGAATTCTCCCCGCAAGTAACAGCCCCTTAATCTCTTAAGTGAATTCGAAACCGTTGGGGGGATTGAAGAAACATTATTCCTATGTCATAACCTAATAATGATCTATCTCTAGCTTTATTAGTTAGGTTAAACCTATTACCTAGTTCAGAGTTAAAAGCCAAGGTTAGTGGTCGATCAACTTCTATGATCAATTTGCATATTCACAAAACTAGGGTTAGTAGTCGATGATAAACATACAAAAAGCATTAAACACAAAGTAATATGAATAAAGACTAAACTTTCATTAAAATTCAAAGGAGTTCAACAGATTAGGGTTTTCATCGGATTACATCAGATTCATCTCAAGATTTAACCACAACAGAATTAGTTACTCATAGCTAAAGTATAAGCTAACTAACATAAGAAGAAAGATTCATACATGTAATGGATGATTGACTATTAGTTTTGATGGTTGCCCACCAGATCTGCAAAGTCTCTGTTCCAAAATATGCTTTAGGTCTCAAAATTCGTCAACCCTTGATCATAAAACGCAGTCTGCTTAAATAGACATGTGAAAAATCGGGCCCCGAAGTGTACAATTCGGTGCCCGAACTGTAAACTATCAAATCGAAAAGCCCATGCCTGCGCGAAATCGGCACCCGAACTCTGCAGTTTGGCGCCCGATTTATGTCGAGCCAAAGGCTCTTTTGCTGTCTCAAAAATCAGCGCCCGAACGTGAGGATTCGGGGCCCGATTTTCTCTTTGTAGTTTTCTTGCTTCCTGTACTTTTGACCCTTTTTGCTCCATAATTCCAATGAATTTGTTATAAAAACTAACTAAAAATAGCTAATAAAAGAGAGATGACAAAGTGTCATCACTGCCTAAGACTCATGTGGTTCTGTTTTTCTTAGAAATAAGTCTATTTTAATTTGAAATGATGTTAATGTGATAAATACTTTCAATGTGATGGGTTACTGGTAGTGGTATATAAGCTACTAGTACTATATCTTATTTTGCATTTGTGATGAATGTTTTTGTTGACTAGTGTGCTTTGAACTATAAATCAAATTGTTCTTATTGCTAATTTCTCATTATCTTCTTTTGTATTCTTATTCATTTACCATCAATCACGGACCATTCTCGAATTAGACGTGTTTCGATATTGAACATGTGTTGTGTTTGACACTGACACGGACTCCGACGCTTATAATTACATTGAATTATGTGATTTTTTTAAATTATTAGCAGTGTCGATGTGTCAGTGTCAATGTCATGTCCGATGTTTGTGTCTATTTCATAGTTCCGTTACTTTGTCTGCACTTATTATTACTTCACTATTCACTTTTTTTTTTACGTTTCCACTATTCACTTGTGTTAGAGTGTTTCAATAAGAGGTTATTTTTTTTTTTTGGTTACGGTTATGAAGTATATTTAAGCATAAATTTGACATTTGACATTAGAGCTAAAACTAAACAGAAGTAACAAATTTTACGGTTAAATAAATATTTAGTTAAGGACAATTAGGAGTAGGACCGTTCGTTAGATATTACTAATAGAATGATCTTGATATATTCAATAAAAGTTGTTAACCAAAGAAAAGTTGTTTAAGAGTTAGTTATAACTAAGATTATGCAGTAGGGAGAGCCTACACTAGAGTAGTTTAAAAAATGAATATACAAAAACAAACTAATATAAAAAGTGTAGGACTGATATTAAATTAGTAACCACTCTCATTTGAATATACATTCCAAACTATCTTCAAATAAAAATGAAATTTTGGTTTTTAATTGTTCCATTCGTTGGAGGTAATTTCAATGCAGAGTTTTATAATTCAAACTAATTTTGTGTGAGTGTAGAGCTTCGGCAAAATCCAGCAAGTGGCAGAATTTCAATAGATTTTTAAATAAAAGAGTTATTAACAAAGATTGAGTGAAAACTCCTTAATCTTGTTATATGCAAAATTTGAATATTTGTTTCGAGTAAGATGATAAGAGAAACAAAGACCATTTGAGGTGTTCTTCGTAAGATCACACTCGAACATAGACGCTTAAAGAAGTTCTTTTGAAGATCAAAGCAGTAATAAAAAAGACAGTGTTAGTGTACTTGAAGATTCAATTCATTCCCATTCAAAGTAGCTACTATATCAAAGGTGTAGAAGAGAAGTTAGTTACAAGTTACAAATTTATCTATGAGATCATCAAAAGAAGACTTGCAAAAAAAGTTTTTAAGTAGTTACAAAGACAAAATTTGAGACTCACTTCAATACATGAAAAGAAAACAAGTTCATAAAAAAAAAACCATGACACTTTAGCCCGTCGTCTCAATTTAATTTTTTTTATTTGAAGGGAAGAATAAAAAATTCAAAAAAAAAAAGCACTGTCTTTATGTTTTGGCTTGCCCCTCTTGATTCTCTTACTTTACCAAAAATAATAAAAAAAGAGAACAATAACAATAAAGCTATCACCGCCCAACAATGATAATTCTAAATAAAAATATATCAACAAAATAATCCTATTGGTCACTTTCTAATACCACGGATCGCTATCCGCGTACCCACCCCTTCAAAAACTCACAGCCGTTGATAACTTTCCTCATCAACGGCCACCATTCTCCCAATCTCATCTTCCCAAAACTTCTCAAAATCTTCACAATTCCCGCTTATTCCTTCATTCTATAAATTCCCAAAAACACTTCTTCAATCTCATCGCATCTCAAATTTTCTTTCTCTCCAATTTCTTTCCGATCAAAATGGCACGAACCAAACAAACAGCAAGAAAATCCACCGGCGGAAAAGCCCCACGGAAACAACTCGCCACAAAAGCCGCAAGAAAATCAGCACCGGCAACCGGAGGAGTGAAGAAGCCACACAGATTCCGTCCAGGAACAGTCGCACTTCGTGAGATCCGCAAGTATCAGAAGAGCACTGAGCTTCTCATTAGGAAACTTCCATTTCAAAGATTGGTTCGTGAAATCGCTCAGGATTTCAAAACTGATCTTCGATTTCAGAGTAGTGCTGTTTCTGCACTTCAAGAAGCTGCTGAAGCGTATCTTGTTGGTTTGTTTGAAGATACGAATCTTTGTGCTATTCATGCTAAGAGAGTTACTATTATGCCTAAGGATATTCAACTTGCAAGAAGAATCCGTGGCGAAAGGGCTTAGTAGATTTGATTACATTGCTTAGATTCACAAATTATGTTTATCTGATAGAGTTTTATTTTTTGTTAGGATTTGAATCTATTTTCTTTTGGAAAAAGTGAATCTTGAATGTTGAATTGATGTGTTAAATCTATGCTGCTTAATGTTTCAAATTGATTGCATTTAATTGTTTTTTTTCAGCTTTGAAGTTGGGAAATTGGCTTCAATTTTGTTCTGTCTTGATTTGATGAGAATTTGTTTAATTGAAATTAAGTAAATTTAACCCAAAAACCAAGATTAACATCTAAATTTAATTTTTGAGTGTGAAATTTATTCACAGATATGTTAGAGTGAAGTTTTTTTTGTTGAAAACACTAATATCACCTGAGTTGTTTGGTCTTTATTAATTAGAGTTTAAAGACAGTTGGTATTAGCTTAAAATTGGATTGTGGGGAAATTTTTGGAGGGGCATGATATGAGAGTATGAAACTGTCTTGGGAGTGGGTCATAATTAGAGAAATGTCTTGGGGGTGGTTTTTAATTCTGGCATAGACTAAATACACACTATCAGCTTGACCAAATCGGTTTTGTGAATAAGATTCTAGTTGGAATCAACTTTGATTCTCTGGCATAGTAAAACCAAGATTGACCATACATGCTATCAGTCCATACCAATGCGCTAAATCATTTACCAAGTTAGTCAAATTTACTACTCTAAATCAATTTAGCAAAAAAATAAACTGGTATGCACTGATTAATAGGCAACACTGAAATATACACTAATTGAGCTGTGGCAATCTTGTGATAAGCCTCTCACAAGGGGTACTGAGTCCCTCCTTTTTTCGATGTGAATCAATGGTTAACATGCTGTTGAAAATTTGATGTTATAGGAGCATAAGGTTTTTGAGACTTATGCTTTTCAACTTCTATTAGTAGCACAGGCTGCCCATGACTTCATGCAAGATATTAATTCAAGAACTGGTCCACGCCAACCACCAAAACATTGTTATGTAAGAGCCTCCTCCTCCAAAATGGCTGAAAGAAAATTTAGGTGCTGGATTTTCTAAGGATGCTGACGTAGTTTGGGGTCTGGCTCTGTTCTTACCATCTCTGTGCCTGAGTTTTTGCATGTATTTCTCCAATGTTTATTCTGTGATCTAGATTTAATAAAACTGTATCACGACAGTAGTAGGAGGTGAAGTAGATTTCATCACACCAAGAGATGGAGAACCGGTCCCTAAACAAATTTTAGCAACTGACTCTTGTGCTCTGGACAAAGACGATATCCGTGTATCACAAATCGAAATGGATCATAGGTCTTAGGATTTAAGTAACAGAACCATAGACCCTCATAACATTTCACATAATAGAATTCTAAAACATTTGCATATGTAGTCGAAGAGATTATTTGTTCATGTGTCTAGCAAGTGGGAAATCCCTACTTCAAATTTATGGCAAAAATTAGGATAAGAAACTGATACAATGGTAGCCCTTTTTTTCTTTTTCACTTCGCCTTAACAACTATATACCAGAAACGACATAACCTTCCAATTTAGTTTTTATTAAATCCATCACATAAGCAACTAAAGTAGTGTGGATATTAACATGGAACAGAACCTTCCAATTTAGTTTTTACTAACTCCTACTCAACCTTAAAAAATATACACAAAAACTGGTATACAACTCTTCTGTCAGGAGTGTAAACACTAAACCAAATATCCGACACATTACAATGAAATTCAGTTCTATTTCAAGTCATTGTGAAAATATAGGAGCTTCAACTTAAAATTGATTTTGATGCTAATTCATTGAATCGATTTTTGATATTAGAACTATTTTCTTATGCGGGAAGCCAAATATCTTTACATCCAGTCAAACTAAGATGACCGTGACAAACTCAAGTTTGAGCCCTTTAACTAACCAACTAATATTATCTTACCATACCAATGTAAATCTGCGATCTATCAGTAAAAGTATTATCAGTTATCACCAAACTTAATCAAAATTGGCAGTAGTATATTTGGCACCCCTAGACTATGTCAGATTTGCTGCACTAAATTTATTTATCAAGAATAAAAGACGCACTCATTCAGTGACGGCTTGTAAGGAATTTGTTGCCATCCAACTCCTTTGCATTACCCTGTGGAAAAGTTTTTGAGAAAGATGCTTTTCAACCTCTGTTAGTAGCAAAAGGTGCCCATGACTTTTTGAAAGAAATTATTCAACTCCTGCCCAAGAACCGGGCCATGCCAACCACTAGGGCACATCTACATGAGAGCCTCCTCCTCTGAGATGGATGACGGTAAAAGTAGATGCTGAATTTGCTAAGGATGGTGACATAGTTTGGGGTCTGGTTTTGAGATACCACAGGGAAGAAGTGACGACTAATCCATTGATTTAAACCTCAGTAAGGTGTTTATTTGAATTGGATGCTTGTGGAATTAGCTCAGTTTGGTGGTATCTATTTACCGCCGGAGCAATAAAAGAAATACCTAGCCACTGATAGATGCGATGCCACACCATACCAAAATGAGCACAATGAAATAGGAGATGATCCGCGGTCTCGGAAGAACCATAACCAACAATGCAAGAAGTGTCGTCGAAAGGAATGATGCGCCGACGGAAAAGGTTGTCTTTAGTTGGGATTCGATTGCGGAGGAGTCGCCAAGCAAAGACAGAGACCTTAAGCGGAACTTGCTTCTGCCACACATCCTCGAACCGGCCACGCTCGGAATGGACATCTGACGTCGTTAGATAAGTATAAGACCCTTCACGGAATAGCCATGTATAGGGTCGAGCAACCATCACGACCTGTCAAAAGTCTGGTCCTGCAAAACATTATGCAACAGAGATGCACACTCAGACACCGTCTCCTCCTCCCACGCCAAGAGACGCCTCTTCCACCAATGGCCGACCCCTACTCTCCATCTGCTGCACCGTCACCCATTTATCAATCACCAAATCAAAAAGGCGAGGGAATTTTACCCGCAAAGGCACTTCCCCCACTCAATTACCTGTCCAAAAAAATGTGTTACCTCCGCCTCCTTCAACCCTACGCACATTAAATTAAAAAAACATATTTCACTTTTACGACTCGTTGTTCAATCATTTTTTTTTACACAACTCGTTCTTCAATTATGATTTCACAAAGATGAAATTTTTAATTTTTTAGATTGATAATATGAGAAAACGAATTTAGAAGAAATTGTATAACAACATTCAACAACAAATAGGAAAAATAATAATTTCTTATTAGACAACATAACCATGAAACATTTTAGAATTACATATTACATAATAAGACAAGCTCATTCTCAATGAAACTTTTAAGACTATATAATTGACAATATACATTTGGTAAAAGAATGTAAAATTTTGAAAGAATGGATTGTATTTATGTATTTCTAGGATATAAATAATAGATTTTTTTTGACAAGAGATATAAATAATAGATTTTTTATCAGCAAAAAAATAAAAATAAAAAATAGATTTTTTTTGTAGGAAGATATAAATAATAGCTAGTAATGTTTTATTTTTTAAGCAATAGCTAGTAATTTTTTTTTAGAATAAAGGGAAGCTAGTAATGTTAAAAGTGTGTGTTTTTACGGTGAATAAAATGTGACACTAGATTCTCCTAACTCATTCACCAAACTAAAATAGTCATTTTATTCTCATGCCTTATTCTCTAATCATGATTTCATAAAGATGAAAAGATTTTCCATTTTTTAGATTAATAATATGTGAAAATTTAAACTGATGAGGTGAATTTATAAGAAATTTTATAAATAAATTCAACAACAAATACGAAAAAAAGAATTTCATATTTGGAAAACATTTTAGACTAATATAATAAGATAAACTTGAAATTTGGAATAAAGTAATGTTGACCCCAATATACTTATATAATAAGAATTTCATTATGATTAAAAATAATATCTTATTACCAATAAAGTAATGTTGACATCATATTTCAAGGTTAAATAAGTTTTTCGTCCTTGTAAATTTTACAAATTTTGATTATAGTCTTTTAAAAAAATAAAACGAGGTGTTTTCATCCTCACAAATTTTTTGTTTTGTTTTTGGTCTATAATGAATATAATGACATTTTTTTAACATAATATGAACATACAAAAGTTGAACATAATAAACGGACATAACATGAACACATTTTGAACATAAAAGACTCATAATCTTGACATTCACATTAACATAAATTGGTCATTAGGACCAAAAACAAAATAATTTTTTTTTCTGAGGATCGAAACATTATGTTTAATTTTTTAGGGACTAAAATCGAAATTTGCTATATTTTTAGAGACGAAAAACTTATTTAACCGTAAATTTTAACACACACTTTTCAACATATTTTTTTTATAAGTTAAAATTCACATGGGTCCCACCAAATTTATATGGGTCTCATATGATCAGGTGGGCGGGATCCATGTGAATTTTAATCTCACCAATATTCAACACCCTTACGCAATCAATTATCACAACAATAATTTAAATATAACTCAATATTCCGTCTCACCATTATCATTACTTTTAACGTATCAATTGTCTTATTAACAACACCATGACTTCACTTATTTAGTTAGAGTTTCCCAACGCTGTTAGAGGGCACGACCGTGCGCCTCCAGAGCACAACCGTTCTCGTGCTCAGAATAAAAAAAAGGGTTTTAGGCAAAGAAGGCATCATGGTCCGTGCTGCCAAGGTGCACGACCGTGCGTCCCTTATAGGTTGTAGAAATCACAAATTTTCTGCGATTTCACTCACGAGAGCCTTCCCGAGCTCTGCATTCGACCCCAAACTCACCCAATTCGTCCCTAAACATCACCCTAATGTTACCCTAACATTTAAACATCAGTTTTTACACAATTCACCTATTTACAACAATTTCTCATATGTTTAATTTTCTAATCAAAACACCTAATTATCTTCAATCTTCCTCTTACAACCTATACTCATCAAACACCCCTCCTCAACACCAATCATCACCAATTCACTCCACATGTTTTCTATGATAATAGCATAACCTCGTAAGGTGCATAGCATCCCTAAAATTTGGAATCAATAAATAGAACAAGATGAGGGTTTGAAAACCCTTTTCTCCCCTTTTCAAAATTAAGATTTATAACCCAAAGATGAAGAGTTTCCCCTTAATTACCTCGAATTCTCCAAAGACTCCTTTTCCCATTCTCCTAGGTTTTTCGCGTTATGTTCTTTTCTCCTTTTTCTTGTTCTGACTTTCTATTCTCCTTTTATACTAAGGAATTAGGTTACCTACTACTATTATTATTATTATTATTATTATTATTATTATTATTATTATTATTATTATTATTATTATTATTATTATTATCTCCCCTTCACTTATCAGAATTTACTACT
>Ga0315914_1009376_pt1 | contig 12611 bp, 4 predicted proteins | sample MpolenodulesMG_FD_203920 | JGI IMG/M metagenome (GOLD analysis project Ga0315914, IMG submission 203920) | Medicago polymorpha root nodule microbial communities from Los Angeles, California, United States - elongated nodules | ecosystem: Host-associated > Plants > Roots > Nodule | place: USA...
AATAGAACCCTTGTGCTGAAGCATTATAGACTTTTTGTGAGTGCTTAACCTAATTCACAAAAGTTGTGAAACTCTAGCCGCCGCTCTCTAAACTTTGTTCTCTCTGAATCTCCGTTGGAATTGGCTAGCACCGGTCATCGGAGAAGTTCTATTCGTGTGGACTGAGTAGAGGCATCGCTGCTTTGCTTTGCTCGTGATCAGAAATATTTCTTCTACAAAGGTTCTGCTCTTCAAGAGGTAAACACATGAATCTTAAAGTGTTTAAGTTTCTGTTTGATTTGTGATTAATGATTTAATCAAGATCCGTTTCAATGAGATTTGTTCCGCTAAGAGGATTATAAAATTTTGAAAAACCTCTCTTAAATCCCTTCATATCAAACCATGTAGGCCAGACGCCTCCACAAGATCCCAAAACCACCTCAAATTATTCTCCGACTTAGGAAGCTCTCTCACATTTCTCCCTGCATTTATACACTTGTACTCCCCATCATACCACATCTGAAAATCAAATGAATTAAGACATTGTCACTACAAATTTTAAAGAATTTAAAGAATTTAAAAAATTACGCTACATTCTTTAAAAAATTTAAACACTTACGCTACATTCTTTAAAAAATTTAAACACTTACGCTACATTCTTTAAAATATTTAAACAATTATGTTACATCCTTTAAAAAATTTAAACACTTACACTACATTCTTTAAAAATTTAAACACTTACGCTACTTTCTTGAAAAAATTTAAACAATTACAATACATTCTTTAAAAAATTTAAACACTTACGCTACATTCTTTAAAAAATTTAAACACTTACGCTACATTCTTTTAAGAATTTAAACACTTACGCAAGCGTCATTTAAATAATTTAAACACTTATGCTACAAATTTTAATCACTTTAAAACATTTAAATAATTTTAAAGAATTTAAACACTTACATTATGGTGGTTCACGCAAAGAGGGATCGCCACGTGCCTCGTGTTGTCGGACAACAATATCGTGGTCTCAGGACCTCTAGGAAAGGGAGGCCCTACAACAGGGTAGGGCGGTATCAACGGAACACGACGACGTCGCTGAGTCCCGGGCTCACGCTCATGCACAATATTATCTGCCTCAACATCCTCTGGACCTCCTCATCCTTTGCCTCGTCTTGCGCCTGATAAAACTTAGCCTCCTCCTTCATCTGAACATATCCAGCAAAACCCTCTTCATACATAGCATAATCATGCATTGATGTCGGATCAACCACCTGGTAGTAGTAATCCATCTGTGACTGTGAGCTATCTCCGACTAGCCTCGGGTCCATGCGCTTCCGAGTCTTTGGGACATACGGGTTTTGCTCCACCTTCTCTCTCCGAGCGCTAGCGGTAGTCGCCTCTTTACCTTTGCACATCCTGGCCTCTCTATTACGCCGCTGCTGCTCATCCTCGTCCCGAGACATATCTGTGCATATACAAAATAAAAAAAAAACATAAATAAATGGACAATGTATTTAGGCATTTCAAAGGTATACGGATATAAAGGATACATATTCTAGGCATATATGATTTTGATTGATATTTGATAGATATACACATTATAACACACAAATCCAAACTAATCATTATATCATTATGCTCAAAATATGGTTATTATACCATTATGTTCAAACTAATCAAACTTGCCAAAAAAAGCAAAAATGCAAACTTATAATCATTATAACATACATACATTATAAAATTGAACATATTTGCAAAAAAATTACACACAAAAAGCAAGATTTTCCCACTTAGCCATTTCATCAAACACCTTAAGTGCATTCTAAATTACTAGCACAATTACTAAAATTTCAACTTATAAACAACTACATTATACCTATACTTACTCTAATCAACAATTCCGGCAACAAAGTTACATTAAAACATCTAAACCATGCTAAATTTATAATTTTCTAACCTAACCTAAAACTAACATTTTGCTCAAAATTATGAAAACTTACACCTAAACAAACTACATTGCATGTAAATAGGAAGGAAAGAACTTACATTGAAGAAATTGGGCTCAAATTCGTGCAATTGAAGTTTGGAGAAATTTGAAAGTTGTGTTTTTAGTGTTTATGGTTCTGGAAAATGGAAAAGTGGAAGTTCTGTTCTTGTTTATTCGCAGAACTCAACGGTAGTTAACTATTGTTGAGGCCAGCGGCAATTAACTGCTACCAGTTTGACAAACGGTAGTTAACTACCGCTGTGGGCTTTTAGGTAATTTTCATGTGTCAATATGACGTTTTTTGAAGTTGGAAGAGCAATTTCCATAAACTTTCTAACTTAGTCGGCCCAAATTAAAGTGATTAATAATAATAGCAGTTAACGTCATATTGACACATGAAAATGATTGTTTATGGGCTCTGAAATGATTGTTTTGAAGTGATTAATGAAAACATCTTATTTGTTAATTTGAATTTCTTCTTTTTGGTGTTAAAATAATGCATGTTCGTTTAATGTAGATGAAAAGGCAAAAAGGCAAAGCATCATAAATTAGAAAAAAGGTTGCGCATCCAATTAAAAATTTGTTATAATACACATTGGGCTGGTGTTATTGAAACATTCGAGTTTCACGTTCGATCTTTTCGATGTCAATTTTGATAAGTTAGTATTGTTTTTCCAACTTTTAAACGAGACTCTTGCTAATAGACGATTAGACGTGGTCGAATTCTTAAGAGAAAAAAATTATAATAAACTCAACATGATTTTTTCAACGGAGACTACTCATCCCCAAAAATTGGTTACTTCTATCAATAAAATGGATAAAAAAATTAGTTTAGAATAATGTGGTAATTATCTAGATTCTTTGATGCTTCATGAAATCTACGACGCATCTCACCTATATTTTCTGAAATAAAATAAAATTGTTTAGGATAATTGACTAATGTAACTCGGTTAGTAAATGGACACTGAAAATTGTTTGGGATAAACTAACCTAACTATTAACTTACTAGTAACATTTGCTTATAAAAACAATTCCAAACAAGCAAATATGATAAATTAGTTTGGTTCTCATATTGTACTTCTGAATGCAAAATCTGATCCCACCTGCAATAATTTAAATTTCCTATTTGTTTTTAAATATCCAAATTTCAAAATTAAAATGGTCTGCTTTAATATGATTAATTAGTGTCCTAATAAATATATTGCGTCTTATTTTGCCACTTTCAGTCTCTCAGTTAACTGTAAAATTGTCAAAATAACGATCAGAATATAGTTTATTTCATTTATTTAGATTTTGCAGCTAGCTTCGCTGCCGTGGGTATATAACTTTGCTTACTTAAATTTGAAAAGAAACACTAAACTCATCCCTCATCACCCTATTAATGAAACTAATAAACATACTCGTACGTAGTACTTAGCAAAATCAATTTAGGGTGGTCCCTTTATTATGATAAAAACGTGTATATATACAAAAAAATCCTAACCGGAAACATTGCTCTCAAAGAATTATAGAAGCCAACAATTAAGTTGGTGGTGCAGAAACCGGATAATGCATGCATGGCTCAAAACATGAAGCAAGAGACAATTATTATGATGCTAATACAGCTACCGGCCATTAGTGATTTGCCGTAAATATGTCACATTCATTAGAAAAGAAAAAAACGTGCCTATCTACTAACACCAAACAGGAATGACAGGTTGCCAACCTTTAGAATTTTAACAGTGTTTTAAAAGTCTAAATCAGGAGTTTAACTACGTGATTGAATTAGCAATACTATTAGGACAAAGTTACACACGAATAATTAATAAATATCAACTGAAAATTATAGAGTCAAATTTTAGCTTTCCATACCCAAGAATGTCTCCTCTAGATTTTAGATTTGAATTCAACTTTGCGTATGTTCAAATATGTTCTGCAACGCTCAAGGGATTAATCTTTACAACTACGCGTGCAAATATCTGGTTTACGCTCGAAAAGAATTAGCTTGACATAAAATACTACTAGTTATTGTGTACTTTCATATAATAAAAAATCATCAATAAATAAATCATAAGAACTTTTACGCAAAAACTTTATAGTTTCTCATTATAAGTTAGTGTAAATATTTTGTAAAAAAAAAAAAAGAGTTAGTGTAAATATTTTAGGTATACATCTAATTCTAAATATACAGTATTTTATGCAAGAGCTTTGTAATCGTATCTTAGAAGTATCTTCAGAAAATCTTATAACATTATTTGACTAAAATCAATTTTAATTAAAATTTTAAAAAATAAAAAACACATAAATTAAAAGTGTGTGTTAAAGTGTTAAATATAAAGTGTCCATAACATTCTTCTTCAAACAAATAGCCATTGTCAATTATGTTTGATTTTCATATATTCTTGGTGGTTTTATCACCCCTTGTTTAAAATTTGACACGGATAGAGTGAATAAAAGTAAAAACAATGGTTGTCGTGATATTCAGGTTTGATTTGTAGATCAATCATTAATATTCAGGTTGTCAAATAAAGATCGTAATCGATTTCCATACATAGAAAACAAAGCTTTGAAATGTGGGTGAAATTCCGTCGTTTAATATTTTTATTTTAAAACTGTTTTTAAAATAAATTTAGATTTAATTGCTTAAAATTAATTCAAGGATTAAAACAAATTAAACTAAGATTATCTCAAATTTGATTCAAATTTAAAACTAAAATTATTTGATTTTTATAAAGGGTTTAGATAAGAGGTATAGTTGGAAAAAAAAAAGTTATACCAAACTTAGATATTTTCTTTGTATATAGTTTATAGATTATTTATTTTATTTTACGCTTAAAGTGAATTGAGATCTTAATTTTTTTAGGTAAATGAAAAGAAGCTATTTCTAATTCAACCCATCTAGATAAGCAGACAAGCAGTACAGTCCGATTTAAATTTTAACAAGAACAATGTTTGAAGCCAACTTGATATTATCCCCAAAAGAGCCACAAACCAACCATTCATTTGTGTAGTCCACATCCAACGTTATCAGCAATGAACAGAGACTACTTTGTTATTTTTCAGTTACATCAACTACAAACATAAACGACCAAAATAAACAAGAATCTAAAGTCATGACATTAATTAACATAAATAAAACAAGAAGAAACTGAACAGGACCTTTCCCGGTCTGTACAAGGAACAGAAGGATCAAATTTAGTAACCTAATAAGCTTTTGTTTCTCTGAATCCATCGCCCTTTTCCTTCGAGGTCTTTTTTCTCTCTTCTCCCACCAAAAAGATGGGAGTTAGGAGACTATAGATAATAAATATAACTGTAACCTTTTGAATCCAAGATGGTCAATATATGGACTATTGTAATCATCATAAACCATATTTTTTAAGCAACACTTATGATGTTGTCTCCATTTTTGAAACATGGCATTGCATGTAAATGTGTTGATGATGATGTCTTCCTTTGATCGGACGAGAAGGAAAGTCCGAGGGAAAGTGTTGGAGGGTCAATGGATGAACTGGAACTAGATGTGTTATCAGACACAATGGAAGCTTTGGGATCTGAAACAACAAAAGGAATTGGATTGAATAGATTGTTGGCTTGGAAATTGTGTTTCACATTTCCTTGTCCAAGAGTGAGTTCTTCCATTGGAGTACTCTCATTAACACCCAACTCATATACTGACATAAACGGAAATCCATTGATTTTTCTAGCTTCGGGGGCTGCAGGGCACTGTGGCTGTAACTGTGAAACATTATCTTGATTCTTGACCTGTTCTTCCTCCATTGGAATTGCAGATACCTAACATAAACACAAAGTTGTTCAGATCATGTAAATTATTATATATACACTATTTTTCAGTTCAAAATTTGCATTACTCATTTTTGTTTATACTTTGTAACACAGGTTATTTCTCTATAGTCCAGATACATCAACTATTATAAGATATATATCAACTCTTGGCGAGTAAACTCTTTCAAATGCATTCAGAGAAGAAACATAAACCTTAAAATCTAGTTTTGTTAGATTTCTTTACAACCAGCAAAGGATTTCAATATAAAAAAAATTATAAAAAGTTGCATTTCCATTATATTTTTGCTTTTTCTTTATTATCTTCCAAATTCCTAACATGGCAAAAGTGATAATAGCATTGAACTTGATTGAACCAAAATTAGAAAAGCAATAAATAACAGAAAATTAAATCTTAATTTTGCAATACCATAATACTAGTCTATTAATTAGTAACTAATTGAATACAAATTTAGGCAAAAAGTTTTCTACTGTTTCTATATAGAGATTGCCGGAAAACTTACCGTGTCGGTGGTGATATCAAAGAGGCTGGATCTACGGCGACGGCGATTGAGATTACTTCGGCGGAGAAAGTACTTTTGAGCATGGCTTGCAACCTGTGTAGGCGTTCTTGTTTTCACATAGTTCCTTGAGATTCCTCTCCAATCACCTTTTCCAACTTTCTGCAATCCAACCAAGAACAGCTTGTGCTCTTCCTCCGTCCACGGAATCCCTGATCCATTCAATGAAAATCAATTCAATGAACGGTGATTATTAAACAGAAAATCGTTAATAGATTAGAGAGATTGATCGAATTCGAACCTCGTTTACGTTCGCGGTCGCGGTTTCTGGCGGAGTTTTGAGGAACGGCGTCATCGGCGGAGGCGTAACCGGCGGTGATAACGTCTTTGTTGATATTATCATCCTTGATGATGTTGTTGTTGTCTTGAGGTTGTTCGTATTGTGAGAGATTGTTCATACTGACACTCTTTCTCATAGAATCAACGACGACTCTAACTCCGAAGAGCATGAATTCGCCGGAGACGGTGGAGTCTGCGGTGGTTGAAGCAGAAGACATCGTTGAATCGATCGATGATTCTAGAAGAAAATGGACTCGTAGGGAATCGGAATATCGAAACGAGTGAGTGACTCAGCTAGAGAGAGAGAGAGAGAGAGAGAGAGAGAATAGAAAAGATAATAGAGAAATGAAGAATGAGTGCGTGGTGGTGAATATAAGAGAGACGGCAATGAGGTGGAGACCATGTGGGGTGACTAATTTTTACAATAAATTATTCATTCTTTTTTTCCCTCTCAATTGATAAAAGAAATGATAAAAGGTGATTGAAACTCATACACAATATGGATAAAATCATAGAAGATGTTCGACTTATCAATGTTGGTAGTTTTTGTTGATTGAGTTGTGAATTGTTGACGTACATTTTTCTTTCGTTAGTGAAATAATTTAGTGATAAAAAATTTACATATTAAATTAGATAAACAAATGAATATTTAAAGTTTGAACTAATATATTATGCAATTTCTTACCAACTAGAAAAAGAAAAAAGATATAGATTATCAATTATGTTAATGTTATTTATTAATATCTGGTGTGATATAGCCTAACTTCGGCACATCTGGCGCCTATTTTATCATGTGTTAAATTAGATTTAGTCCCTTTTTATTATCCAAAAATAAACCCCTTCCCTTCTGGCAGGATATCCAAAATATGTTCTTCAGATGTTTTCGGTTAGGCCACACTTGATAATTAATTTGTCAAAATTTCGTTAAGTGGTAATGTGTTTTTCCATACACCACTTCAAGGATAATATTGGAGGACTATTATTGAGCAATGAGATAAAGGAGCTAGGTCATATGTATAAAAGAAAAAGATATAAGCATATAGGTAAAGACATCACAAAAGTTAGACAATATAAGAGCACCACAATGTAGAAATTTATTTTTGACACTTAAATAAATCTCACGTGTACACTTCATTTATTTATAATTTTTCAATAGCAGTATTTAATAAACACTAAATTCCTCAAATTCAACACATAACACAATTTTTTTAAACGGGACTCATTAATAATTTTATATAATTACATTTCAATATTTTAATCTTTAAAGGTGGTGAAACCCATATAGAGAGAAAATATATATTTGAGACACTCTTTTCATGAGATATCGATCTTCTTTTCTCCACAGCAGAAGTACATATTATATACTAATGTTTATTGAGTAGATGATCTAAGCTCTTACTTTATACTATAAATAAGGTCGATTTTAGGGCATGATAGAAATCATGGGAGCAAGTAAGAACGATGTCACCTTTGCTAAGAAAAGAGCTTTATCATTTGATTCTCTTCGTACATAACATATACAAAGAGTATGTAAGCTCATGGATATCTTGCTGGATTTACGTGGGTGAAAAACAAATGCAGAGATAAAGTTGTGGAAGAGTGATTCAATAGAGTCATGGTCACTAAACATTGGCTATCTTAGTTCCCCTCGTGTTCATCAAACTGCAAAATATTTCTCGTTTCCATATTTGATCATAGTTTTATTCTTCTCTACTAATATTTTTTGGGCAAGCAAACTTGTATTACTATTTCTTTAACAGTATCTTACAAAATACAATCATATATTTTTTTTATAAAAAATGGATAAGAAAAAGAAAATCGTACAAAATAGAAAATGTGGAATAAGTAGAAAAACTTGAAAAATCAATTGAATGTAGCTACTCTAAGACACGTCAACGCTGCATTTAAACATTTATATTCTCTAATATGTTTAAAAAATAAGACGCATCAACATTACATTTAAACATCTCTAATATGCCTAAAATACATCTCTACATCGGGGCTTGCCCCTTTATTTCCCAAAAAATCATCTCTATAGTAGTTGGTTTAAACGTGTGTTTCTTTTTTATTATAGAATTCTTAAAATAAGTTTATTAAAGTTTTAAAAACATCAATTTCGATTTGATTTGATTTGAATTTATAAAAAAAATAAATTACAAAAACTAACCAAACCAACTATTTTCAATTGGATCACTTTTTTTCTTAAAAAAAATCTAATCAGCCGAAAACTTAACACCCTAATTAATACAAGGTTTAACAATAAAAAATCACATTTTATATAATAAATATAATACTCTGTCAAAAAAAATATATAATAAATATAATACCAAAGGAATATAAAAGATAATATAAGGAGTACAAAATATATACATTTGACGAGTTGGTTGATATAAAATAGTACTATATTATCTTTTATGTCCCTTCTGTATACAAAATATCCTCCTTATATTATTCTTTTATATTATCTTTTATGTCCCTCATATGTACAAAATATATACATTTGACGAGTACAATGAGAATCAAAAATAATTTACTCAAATAAAAAGGAAAAGGACACTTTACAGCCAATCCTCGCCTGTTATTAAGCATCGATATGTTAAAAAAGAAGACAGGTTGCGTTGTTGGCTCGATTCTCAAGTCCAAATGTCGTAAAATAATTGGATTTTAAGGTAGTAACAAATTACAAAGTGAAAAGGAAAAAAAAATTATGGACCTCGTTGACCATAGGTTCTTTCAAAGATCCATCCAATTATTATGCTACACATAACCTAGGATCAAGAACTTTGTATTTTATGGAACTCGTGTCGTGTGAGTCATATTAGTAAAAAGCAATGGAGCAATTTCGAAGTTATCACACATGAAAAAGTCCTTGAGGCACAAACAACCGTGTCAAATGAAACCCTAAAAAAAACCGTGTCAAAACGTAGAATGGGTCGGTGCAAAAACTATCGTTGTAGTAAAATAGAACTTGACAACTTGTGAAGGTTTTGATGAAAACTTAATAGAAACGCCATGAAATTGAATTGAATTTCTTTTTGTTGGCATGTCCTTTTCTCCGAACCAAGAAAATTATCCTTTTACTATCGTTTCCTAGGGCAGAAGTAAAATAATATTTACACACATATATCCCAAAAGAAACTAACTTCCTTTACGTTTACATTTTACAAGCATCACATTTTCCGTAAAAAAAATTACGTTGCATTTCAAGTCAAAAAATAACGTTTACAATTCACAAACATCTCCACCTACCCCCAAGATGTTTTTACAATTTAAAAGTCTGTGGCTAAGCTTTTTTTAAACAAATATTAATCTAGGTCACAAAGTACTTCTAGTAATTTAAATATTCATAGAGCATCACGTGATAGTGATATATCTTTACCAAGTTACCTTATAAAAAGAAAACATTGCCAAATTTAAACTAGCTTCAACGATAACAATATTCCACATTTTATAATTTCATATTCTTTTTTAAAAAGTGACACATTTATGCAGTTGAAACATTGTTACCTAACATGAAATGTAGCACAAATTTTGTCAAAAAAATTTAGCAAAAATGGTCAAGCAGCATTGAACTTATGGAGGAACCATAATTCGATCTCCTCATAATATGTTTTTGGGGAGAAGCTAAGATTATGCGTTGTAACTCGAGTAAACGTTAGTCTCATTTGTTGATCCAAAGGATCAAAACTTGAGTATATAGTATACATTGAGTCATTAGCAAAGATAGATCTAGAAATTTTGAGTAATGAAAGCAAAAACAAATACTATAAATATTTATTTAGACAAAAACACATCGTTGCATAGGTGAAAAACACAATAATCATTCAATAAAATTTTGTAAAGGAAATGCTTAATTTTTAGTGAGAGTAAAAAGATTTTATTCGACAAGTTGTATACAGAATAATTAAGTTAGTAGGACAACTTCCCTAGAACTACTTGGACTGCGCGATTAGTAGGTAAGTCAAGTATGCAGATACCACGTATATCAAATGGATCATGTATATACACATCTAATATATCAATTAGATTGAAATCAAATACATACAATTTGCTTAATAATAATAAATCACGAGATACTTAACTTTTGAGGTAATTAATAAAGTATCATTATTTTGGTTATTGATGTTTTAAAATTATCCTATAAATAATGTTTGTAAAACAATGATACCAAAAAGTGGTAAATTAATAAGAGACATTTTTCGTAGAAAAATAATTAATCTTATAACTTAGAACAAAAAGACCTATATTTAAAAACATTTTTTTTCTTTCAAAAAAGACTTAATTATACTTAGAGAAAAATCTATATAATGTTTTGCTTGGTGATTTCCAATCAACTTCATAACAATTTCGGTCTAAATTGACCAAACCATAATTAACAAGTAAGATGTTAAAAACTCCAAATTAAATAGCTAAAGAGTAAAGGACTTATTGTCCACATTGAGCTGCAGGAGACAAGCTCACAGTAGAATCCATTTTCTAATTTCCACTAATGAACTCAAACACATGGCTTCCTCAGTTATTATCTTTTAATCGCAAAAGATTAGAGGCCACATGCATGCATTGAAACTAAATCTTAAATCTTTTCATCTATCAGATCAATGGTCAACCTTACACCATGTTTAGCAACTTGCCACTAAACTATTATGTTTAAACATTAAATATGTCCATTAACCGTATATTAAATTAAACTCTCACATGATCAACACCCTAATAATTTTTTGTTAGATTAGTACTACTAGCGGTTAGTATTAGACTTATAATAAATAAACAACTGCCCCCAGTTTTATATTTTATACGCTGGTTGTTTAATCATATATAGAAAAGGGACAAAGAAGATAATATTTTAGTTGCAAAGATAATGTTAAAGAAAAGGATTGCATTATATTCATTATTTATGTGAAAGAAGTAGAATATTTTTTGTCTTAACCTTATGCTTTTCAGGAGAAAATGAACTCAACAATAATTTAAAGTTCGACCAAGTAATGAATAAAGTATGTCTAAAAATTGTTTAAATAAAGAATTTAAACTCAATTTTTTTAAATGATTCGTCTTTAAATGAAATTCTTTGACAACTTCATCCTAATCAATTGTTTAAGAAATATAATATGGTAGCTAAGTGTCCCATAAGTCTTAGTTCAACTGGTAAAAATATCAAAATTGTTAGATAACGTTATAATCAAGGTTGGAACCCAATATCTTTATTTTGTGTGTGTAAGTTTACGATAACACTTTTCCATTTCGGCTCAAAAAAAAGAATATGGTAGCTTAGTAAACATATTCATTAATATTATTGGTCATAAAAGGGATGATTTTTTTTGTTATCCCTTCGACCCATGTACAACTCTTTTTTGCTATAAAATAAAACATAATTGTGTGATATTGATTCACTACTAGATCAGCACCGTTCGTGGTGGGGTGCAACTGTGAATGGAGGATAAGCCTCGGATAAGGCTTTGTGGGGTTCCATTATCTCATTTTGTGATTTTCTGTCCTTTTCTTTTAAAATCAATCAAAATTCTTGACTCTATTTACAAAGTTGCATCTAAGTTAACGAAAAGGTTCAATACAGCTTTTGATTCCCTTCATTCTTCTGGAGTATCTTTATTTTCCTCAGTTTACATTGTTTGTGAGAATAATGATAGTGGCATACTTTTCAACATACATTTTTTCAATGATATTTGTTATTGGTTAAAATTCATATGAATTTCATCAAATTTATACATAATTTAATGGGATCCATGATAATTTTAAGGCTTAATTTCACTTTTGGCCCCCTAATTTTCCAAAAGTTGCGATTTCGGCCCCCTAACTGTTAAAAATACAAAACAGACCCCTATGTTTTGAATCCTTCACAGTTTTGGCTCCCAGGTCCATATTTGACTTTGTTGTCGCTGACGTGGCACCCACATCCCATAAGTGAGGTGCCACGTGTAATTTATTTTTTTTTCTTTTTTTAATTCAGACAAGCATTTTTAAATTGGAAAAAATTAAAATAAAAAAAAAAGGAGAAAGAAGGTCACGTGTTC
>Ga0315914_1009382_pt1 | contig 12602 bp, 11 predicted proteins | sample MpolenodulesMG_FD_203920 | JGI IMG/M metagenome (GOLD analysis project Ga0315914, IMG submission 203920) | Medicago polymorpha root nodule microbial communities from Los Angeles, California, United States - elongated nodules | ecosystem: Host-associated > Plants > Roots > Nodule | place: USA...
GTTGATGAAAGAAAATAACCGTTAATCGCATAAGTATAATTCAAATGACAAAAGATAACAAAAATATAGAGCGAAGTTTTGGGCACTCCACAATTCAATTTTTTTATAGATAAAATGATAAAAAAATATTATAAATCAAGAGTACAATGATTAAAAAAAGAATAGAAGACAATACAATTAAGTTGGGATATCTTGCCGATTTTAATCCATGTCAGGTACTTATATGTATTATTAAAAAAAGTTATAAAGAAAAACTGAGGGGACATAAATGTAACTTAGTAAATCCACACAAAGTGTATGTCAATCAAATCAGGTGAGACAAAAAAATGAAAACAACATTAGTGGATGTTTAAAGTGAGGTGTATGGAATAACCGTCAACACAGAATAAATCGAAGAACCAGCAACTTATTGAAACAACAACAAGCATAATGTCTCTTTCGAGCCAATCAGTCTCATATCAAACAAAGTGGACTAAGTGAGTGTTTAGAGCATATAAATTGGTGTATGAATCGTCTGCCAACACAAAGGCGATCCAAAACCATCAGCTCCCTACAAAAATACAGATTGTGTAAATGTCCTTTCGAGCCAAAACTATCCATTTAAACGCAACATCGCGACCCCAAACCAAGTCAACACCACTGAAACTTAAATCTTCTTACTAGGAACCAATATATCTAAATTTGACCAAAGATGATTGACACGAATTTAGTAAGCTTTGAAAAAAAAATATAATTATTGAAACATCTACCTAATAATTATTGAAACTTATACCTAAATAAAAGGATCCGAGTATCATCTTAATTAGAACATCCTACCTGATAATTTTAACATTTTTTTACTGTTAAACTAGTAAAACTTATGAAAACATTTTGCTTTTATTTTACGACGGTCATAATAAAAGTAGGAATTTTCAAATTAAAGACCATAAAATGACGAAAAAGGAGGTAAAACAAAATGAAGGGACAAGAGCCGCAAGAAATTAACGCGGTTCGGTGGGGACAGATGTTATGGAAGAAAAGAAAGGTACAAATCATGAATCACGCCAATAGATGATCCAACGAAAATGCACGTTTCAGTGCCACGTGTACTTCCAATCCACAGTTGAAATTGTGCTACGTACAAAAAGTCAAAAACAACGCGCCGACTCCAACTTGAACAACGACGGTGGCCCCAGCGACTGTCTCACACCACCTTCCAAAACATATGTCGTAAGCAGTGACAATATCACCTCCCACGTGGGCCCCACTTACACGCACGCATCATACTTCATAGCCTGACACTCGTCTCTCTCATTCCACCCCATAACAATTATTTTTTCTTAACATAATAATAAATCATAAAACTTACCATACCTCAAAAAAAAAACAAATCATAAAACATACCAATTACTATAGATTAAAAATGGTAAGAAGTGGAAGCATGGAGCTTATGACTCTTGAGATTTTACTGGTAAGCGATAGAACTGGATAAAAAGACAATGGTTAATGATATTTCAAGTAAACTTGATCATAAGTATGAATTTGTAATAGGATTATGGGACACTGGTTAAGAAAGTAAAAAATAAATAAAAATTAGGAGAATGTTAACCATATGGTGAAAAAGTGATAAATTTAACTTTTTAAAAGTCAAAATGTTAAAACCAATACAAACATGATATTTTTGGCTTACTTAACCATTACCCTCAGGGTAATGATTAGCAAGACCCAAATTTTTATTTAAAAACAACAAACATTTGACTTTAAAAAGTTGAACATATCAATTTTTAACAATTTCCAATGCAAAATTGTTGTATTAGTCTCCTTAACTATTACGCCGGAAACACTATTTAACATTATCCTTAAACATATTACGATAGCGTGTAGGAAGTTACTTCTTTTTTACTGTACTTTATGTTAAGTTTTATTCAGTGGCAGGTCTAAACGGTGTTGTTCATACATTGTCTTATATTGGTCATCATACTTTTGATAATGTTTCAGCCTATATTATGACTATTTCGATAGATGAAATGAGTTAAATTTCCTTTTATAAAAGAAAAAAAATACCATAGAAATAGAGTTTATGAGATGTAGCGCTTAACAAAAATATTAACGTCGTTAGGTTCAATATCGTGATTGGAGTTTGATCTTCAACTCCTCCTCCTCCACATATACATGCTAGTTTTTAATATTATTATTATTTTTGTAAATCTAAAAAATCTCCCTTGACCTCAAAATTAATTTTAAAAAGGCTGTTGTTACAAAATAAAACGAGAATATGTAGTGTAGAAGGAATCCGAATGGGAATATAATGCCAAAATAAAGTGACATTTTCTGTTAACCGTAACTATGGACTCCTACGGTAATAAGATTCGAATTCTGAATATTTTAATTTTAAAAATAGCACTTGGTGGAGAGATTAATTTCACAAATTTATGTAAATATTTTTGGCCCTACATTTTTCACGCTTATCAGCTCCACTAACATTAGCAAAACGTTATCGTTCACGTGTATTCTAGAAAAAACTAGCTACTACAAGCACGTGTCACCTCTATTGTTGCCTATAAATACACGTCTCTCCCTTATGTGATAAGTTTCAAGCGCCGCCACCTAGTTCTTCTTAGTATTCTTCATTTCATAAACAACAACTAGGGAGAACCATACAAATATATTTTGATTTTGATTAATTCCAAAATCAAATCTTACTAGCAAATTATTAAGTTTAGCAATCATAGCTGAAAAAACAATGGCATCCGAGCTTCAATTGCCACCGGGCTTCAGATTCCATCCAACGGATGAGGAGCTCGTGATGCACTATCTCTGCCGCAAATGCACCTCGCAGCCTATCGCCGTTCCGATCATCGCCGAAATTGATCTATATAAATATGATCCTTGGGACCTCCCAGGTAAACCTAATCTTCTAAATTATGTCAAAATCACGATGATCCACCGTAATCACATTTTTGTAATTTATAAAACTTCATCTTAGATAACTTATTTTATTTTCAATTAAAATATTTATTTATTTTTAACAATCTTAAATATTAATTTTATCTTATTGTCGTCTTATTTTATAGGTATGGCTTCTTATGGAGAAAAGGAGTGGTACTTTTTCTCGCCACGAGACAGAAAGTACCCAAACGGTTCAAGGCCGAACCGGGCGGCTGGGTCTGGATATTGGAAGGCAACCGGGGCGGATAAACCAATAGGTCACCCTAAACCGGTTGGGATCAAGAAAGCGTTGGTGTTTTACGCGGGTAAAGCACCTAAAGGTGATAAAACCAATTGGATCATGCACGAGTATCGTTTGGCTGATGTAGATCGCACCATTCGCAAAAAGAACAGCTTAAGGGTATAAATAAATATTCACATTTACGCTTCTAATTTTTAGAATTAAGATCATTGTTTTGTGATATTTGATGAAAATTACCATTTTGTCTCTTGGGTCCCCTATCTTTTAATTTGGACCAATCCATGATTTGCTTGAAGCAAATGTGGTTACACTTTTTTATCATGTGTGATAGCAACGCCAAGGAACCTTCACTAGTTGATAACTCTTGATTGATATACTTTGTGGCTGATTTTCGGATCCTAAGTATTAACATTATTTCCAAAATGAAGAATAGTACCATCACATTAAATCGGACAATTAATGAGATAAGATTGAAATTCATCTGCCAACCACTTATTATTATTTTCCATTTATAGAATTTATTTATTCCTACTTATCTCTTTGAAGTTTGACTTGCATTTTATTAGGAAATATTTAGTCTTTTATTGGATTTATTTTCGTTAGAAAAACATGAAATTGATCCAATGGTTCTGATTAATTTTGCAGTTGGATGATTGGGTGCTTTGCCGTATTTACAACAAGAAGGGTACAATTGAGAAACAACCAAGCAACGGTGTTGTCAACCGAAAAACTGAACATTCTGAAATCGAAGACAGGAAGCCGGATATTGTGACACGTGGAGGTGGTCTTCCACCACATCCTCCACCGCAAACCACGGCTGGAATTAGGGATTACATGTACTTTGACACATCAGACTCGATTCCTAAGCTGCACACAGATTCGAGTTGTTCGGAACACGTGGTGTCACCGGAGTTTGCAAGTGAGGTGCAGAGCGAGCCTAAGTGGAACGAGTGGGAAAAGAATCTTGAGTTTCCTTATAATTATGTTGATGCCACTATGAACACTGGTTTCGGGTCCCAATTCCAAAATACTAATCCATTGCAAGATATGTTCATGTACTTGCCCAAAACCTTTTGAGCATTTAAAGACAAAGTACACTTTTGATTGGTCAGGAGTTTGACAAAATCATGATATCATCTTGATTCTGTTAATCTTACTGTCAATCCAACATGCAGAGTGCCACCATGATTCTGTCAATCCAAACATACACGGTATCACACAGATGCATTGCACGGCAGCACGAGACGAATGTCTATGAGTGTGCCTGTGCGAGTGTGTGCATACAATATTTTTATGGATTAAATCTTCCCAAGTACAAGCAAGCCAGAGAAAATTATGGGAAAGGAAAGTATAAGACAAAATGAAGCTGCAAATGCATGTGTCGGGGCTACTATTGTGCACTGTTTTGGTACGTCCCTATATGATGTGGATGAACCGGTGCATATTTTACCTGTCTCTAGGATTAGCATGTGCATATAGTTATTGTAGGATGTAGATAGGGTACAGAGCATGTTCATGTGATAGAATGTCAATTACGACATCCTTGATTAATACATCTCAGTATGCATTTTCTACTCTTCATAATTACTAGTAGTCTAGTGAAAGAAAATAGTATCAATAGGACTGTCCCTTTCCTCTTTTTTTTAGGTCGTTTATTGGTTGTGTATTTCTTAATTTCATATTTGCGTTTTTAGTACCAGTTTTATGTTTGACTTTTTAATAATACTATTATCTTGCTAAAGCTAAAAATAATACTATTACAATGCAGTTGATAGTTTAAAATGGTTATATGCAAATGGATTTATTTTGTAAGAAAGAATGGAAATGGATACTTAATTCAAGTAGTTAATTTTGAAATAAAATGCATCAAGTTAATTATAAACCGTTGTATATTTTTAGGATAAATTTTGTAGAATGGTTCAAAATGTGTCATAGGAAGAGACTAAATTTAGCATGCAGTGAGCTTGTTTTGATGTAGGCGAAAATAACTACTAATCCTCATAATTTTTTTTGAATAAACCAATCCTCATAATTTAGAAATTAGAACTTAAACAACGACTATTTTGCAGTCCAGAAGTTGCAAATGCCATATTATCAAAACATGAAATGATTTAGAGCTAAAAATATTTTTTTTAAACTGTACATGCAATGCATTCGAAAGCAAAATAATTAACTTCTTCAATAGCAATTTGTTTATTTAGAATCCTTAAACAATATTTTTGAAACGTTTGTTAGTAGTAAAACCCAACAAAAATTGTTTTTGAGCTCTATTGCAGTCGCATCGCCACCAAAATCACCAAAGCTTTTATGAATATGAAAGGATGGCATCAGTCTATTCGCCTAGAAAACAGTTAAAGAAACAATTATTTTCGTCTCTCAAACTGATATCGTCTCTCAGTTTGTGATATTTATAGTTTATACCATTAGTCTTTCACAATTCATTCTGTCGTCCATTAATCCCCATTTCCCTCGGTTGGATTTTATAAAATTTAATTTGATCTCCAAAAGTTAACAAACGAAGCATGCACCATCAGAGCAGTCAACATGACAAAATGATTTTACACCAGTATTAGGCTATTAGCACCATGCCTCCTACTGCGATGTACAACGGAAATATCTCGGTGCACATAAATTAGCAATATACATGCTTTCAAGAATGTAACACATCAGTTCACCATTATACTCAGGTGAAGGTTATGCAGCAGCTGCAACCATTGCAGATCTAGCACGTGTAAATGAAGCAACAACTGATCCAAGCTGAAGCTTATCGTTGCAACCAAAACTTAATCTGTACCTGCAATAATGGAATTTCATTCCCATTATGATAAGCACACATATATTTCTAAGAACCAGAGAAAACAGACCATCATTGATCCATGTTTCTGAGTAAAACTTCATATTATATTCACACATCTATATTACAAGATCATGTGATGATGTCTAGCACATACATAACGACTGGTCAGATGTAGCCAAATTTCAGGCACTCGGCCACTGAAAAGGACGACACTGCAACGGGACATCAAGTCTAAAGTGGGGTGAGGAGAAAGAACAGGGGAAAGGATATGTCTATATTCTGGGCATTTTTGTAAATTACTAAAGATCCATGCTACATATCTCTAGTATCTACTGCCTAGAAGCATGAGAACGACAAAGCACACAAGTAGGTGTACCCATGGTCATTCAGGATTTGCTGTCTAGTGAATTTATTGTGTGATTTCAATACCATTTGCATGCAGTACAACTATGAGTAGCTCTTCCCATTTTCTGCTAACTTAAGATATGTAATGTATGCATATATAGTCTCAGCATAGTACAGCTACATATACATTTACCGGTCTAAGAATCTGATATCCAGTTGCATAAAACAGGACAAAACAAAGGAAAATGTAATTTATCTTCAATCAGATAAGCTTAGCCAAATTATTGTTCTGTTCTTTCATGATTGTGGTTGTTCAAGAAGGAATCAGGCTATGCCAATTTAAACAACGCCCACATAAGCTCAAGTTTTTTTTGCGAGTGTCGGCCATAGCCTGATTTGTTACCTAAGATAGGTTTTGATGTCTTTTCCAGTTTTGAGGTTCAGGCTACTCATTTTCCAAAGCTATAACAGATTGATTTAACCTAAAAGCTTATTTGAAGGCCTTACATATGTACAGGCCTGAGGAGCCTATTTTCCTTTCATGGCCTAATAAGAGTCAGTTGGGTAGTTAGAAAGTAAGGCATGTTGCCTAAGAAGGGAGCCTTAGAGTGCAATCTATCTTGTTAATAGAGCGAATTAGGGCCTTTTGGCATTGGGAGGTAGGCAACTCCTTGAGTACTGCAATTGTCTGTAGTCAGCATGGATTGTTCCCTGTTCCCAGCAATAAGATACCACTTTCTCTGAGCCTTACAAATAGTTATAGTATATTTTTTAACAAATAGATAAACATTGATGAAAGCATATGTTTGTCAGGTCAAGCATAAGGAGAATAGCACATAAAAAAGTAGGCAGCAATACATACTCTATGTCAGCCAAATCATTCACCAACTGCACTCGAACGGCTGGCGGCATGTTAATCTTGAAGACAAACCTGTGACAACAACAAAGTGTAAATAAGATCAATAAAAAAAATTACCAGGAAGTTGGACGTTAGTATGATATATAAGACTCACATTGTCACTTCTCTTACAATATCAATCAGAGCCAGTCCTTTCCTTGTTTTCATATCATATATTCCTGTTTGAAATTAATGCAAATAAGAATTATAAAATGGTTATAAATATCAAATCCATCTATAAAGGGCTGAAAGTAATCGTGAATACTTTTAAAGCTTTCTGAATATTGTTCATTTAGAAGCCAGTAAGATATTTGCTCAATGTCTTTGGGCAATGGATTTCCAGTGCAAAGATAAACGGCTTCTTCAGTAATCTGCTGAGAGGCCATATGAGTTGACTGCAAAAATATCAAAGCAAAAAAATATGTCATTTAGGATTCATTCATACAAAGACACCATAATTCAGGATATAGTAATTCATCACGCTTTCCATATTTAAGAGCTGTAAACTGGCAGCTGTTCTGAAACTTGCATAATATAGAGCCATGCAAGAAACAATCAAACTTTGAGAAAAATTACGCACAGATTTGGAACCAACTAAAATAATAACAACAATAATAAATGGAAGGAAAAAAAAAACTCAAGGAAGATGTTTCTTCTATAAGCATTCGTTCAGGTTTATTTGACATCAGAAGAAACACAAATTTACAAGGCATTTATCATAGGACCATGTACCGAATCCAGGATATATAATTTAATAGTAATATATATTGCTAGTTATTGAAGTAGATAACTCTAAATAGTCCATAGTACGGAAGTTATTCAAGAATCAAATAGTCTCAGATCATGTATTTCATCTTTGAGTGAAAATATTGAAAGTAGCACACTTGTTGTCACAGGACTTTACCATGTATATCTAGCTTCCATGATTTTTGTTTCAGTCAAGATACCAAAGTGTGTCAATGCACGCGACATGGGATTAGATATTAAGGGCCCGTTTGGATTAGCTTATTTTAGAGCTTATATAAAACAGCTTATGCAAATAAATAAGTTTTTATATATTATTTATAAGTTTTTAAGGTAGTTTATGAAAAAACCGTTTATGAAGATACAATTTTCGTTAGTGAGAGCTTATAAATTAAAATAAAAGGTTATTTATTTACATAAGCTATTTTTCATAAGCTCAAACCAAATGGGGCCTAAAACTAAGTAGTACTAGTACTCATTCCCACAAAATAGTTTGATTCTCCATAACAAATACAACTAGTCCTTTAAATGGATGTTGTCTCAAGACTTTACCATGTATAACAAGCTTCCCTAATTTTTGTTTCAGACAAGATACCATTGTGTGTGAATGCAAGCGGCAAGGGTTAGATACAAAAACTAAGTAGTACTAGTACTCATTGCCACAAAATAGTTTGATTCTCCACAACAAATACAACTACTCCTTTATATGAAGATATTAAGAAAAGGACAAGCTGTACTAGATTTGTAAATAAGAAAACTTAAGGCTTAAAAAACCACCTGAAGAATATTCAGTGCCTTTCTCATATCACCATTGCTAAGCCGAACAAGAGCAGATAAGCCACTGTCTTGAACATCAAGCCTAGTAAAACTCAAAATCGTTAGTCATCAACACATTGCAAGTTACCAATCCCAAAATGGAATAACAATGTTTCGACTGTTATAAAAATATTGTGGAATGATTATCTTCCATATTTCCAATATTATGCTTCCATTTGATATTAAAAGACAGTATGTGATTCACATGGTAAGTTTTACTGCACGTACCACACTATCACTTAATGGTCCTTAATCCTCGCAACATTTTAGAAAATCTACAAGACTCCTTAGTAACTTAATAACTAGAAGTAAGATGACTTTTAATATTAAGACTTCAATCAGACTAATCAACTAAAAGGAATAAGTATGATTTAATGATTTGGAATACCTGCAGTTGAAATGCACATGCAATTACAGAGAGATACCAGATAGAATAAATATTTTTATAAACTTTTGAGCAGGCATATAATAATCACATGAACATATAATATTAGTATAACTTGTGGCCATGCAAGCCACAATCAAACTTCCTGAATAATGAAGAGAATATACACATGAAGTATAATATTTTTTATAAACGCGGGTGTGGGGATGGGCACTATAATAACCCATCTTGTGGAGTATTTCTGTTCATATACACATGAACGTAAGAATCAGCGTATATTTAAAAATATATATATAAAATGAAAGTTTGATGCAAACTTCTCGTATTATGGTTTGCATTCAACAATGCAGTGTTTTTCTGTTACGAATACTCATATCTATTCAAATAAATGAAGAAGAAGTAGTAAAACTACAACCATTTAAGGACACTCAATAATAATATCCTATAATGGATTGAAAGCAAAGGGATCTGTATGTGGCACTGGGTGCCCTTTGGGCAGGGTACTATTGTGCCCATCCCCATACCCGCGTTTATAAAAAATACCGACACTTTCATAAATAACAAAAAAACATCACAACGTAATCAAAATATGATCTAAAATCTTTCAAACCAACTTATAAAATATTACACATCATAGTATTTAGCCAAATAAAAAGCATCTAAAGTATAAAAAACTAGTACATATTACAATATTCCACTAAAAGAAAGTGCATATTACAATAAATATCAAAGACTTAGGATTAATTAACTAATTCATAGTATCATATAGAATCATAAGTGTAGTCTGTATAGTGTGCGGGCTACGGGACGGACTGGGCACTAGAGTGCCTGTACCCACACCACACCCATTCAAATTTGCGGGTAATTACCCAAGCCCAATCCCAAAAATATGGGTGCTTACCCGCCCATCGTAAGAATGTAGCTCAACAAAATGAGAATGTAGCTCAACAAAAGACATCTTCAAACTGAAACTAAAACAAGCAGACTATAATAATTAATAACAGACAAGGAAACACACCTTTCAGCATTGATAACATGTTTCAGTCTCTCAGTGACATGGACAGCATCAAGAGGGGCAAACCGAAACCGGGTGCATCTTGATTGCAGTGCTGGGATAATCTTGTTTACATGATTACAGATAAGTGCAAACCTAGTGCTCTTTGTATATTTCTCGATGACTGTGTCAAAAGAATATGAAGAGTGTTATAGGTCAAGAAACTGGATTGATGCTATATACGTAAGTTAGATCAAAGTATAAAATTTGGTGCACACCTCTACGTAATGCAAATTGGGCATCCTTAGTCATGGCATCTGCTTCATCTAACAAGACCAGTTTTACAGAGGGCTTGACGCTAAACAAAAAAACAATCTTTGATAGTAAGAAAAGTTAAGGTTGCAATTACAGTACACTTGCAAAAACAACAGAAATCCCAAATTCTGGTTTCACTTTTATCATGTAGCTTCCCAATCAAAAGCACGTGCAAGCAGAAAGGGAACAAAACAACAATAAATAACAACGCCTTTAAAAATAAAAACCATCATGTCTGAAAATTGACATGGACATGAGGAATCATATAACTATCCTTGTATCGTCTTTAATGTTTAAGTGTTGATATCAGCTTAAAGGGGAGAAATAGTTTACAATATAAATGCCCGAATTATTCAGTATTCAATATAAACCTCTGCATTGACCGATGGACTGATATAGAAAATAAAGGTCACACTAATTACTGAACTCCGGCCCCGTTTACTTTGTGAAAACATTTTTTATTTTGATTTCCTAAAATTTGTGTTAGTTTTACTTGCTAACGGAGATACTAGACTCTTAAAATGAACAACTGTAAGTATTTTGGAAACAATGAAAATGCCAAAAGAACTGTTTTTATTATTTTTAAAAATGATTCATCCCTAAGTAACATTTTATCTTCTCTCAATCATAATGGTTCATTTCAAGAGTCTGGTATCTTTTTATGAGCAAGTTAAAATGAACACGTATTTTAGAAAATGAAATCAGAAAAAGTTTTCACAAAGTAAAAGGGAAAATTTCATTAAAGCTGAACAAGGAAGGCATGGATAAATGGAGACTTATAGTAATTGTCTCCTTATTCAACACAAAGATCAATCGATGCACATTGCATAGTATGGCTAACACAATCAAACCATAACAACAAACCAACTCAAAGAACATCAAATTGACATGCAAATTAACTACATAAGGCAATGATATAAACTACAAAACTCTATCTATTATGCAGTCACAAAAACAACACAGTAAAACAACCAACAAAAAGTTATAAACAGATAAAATAATAGGAAGAGAAAACAACCCAAATGATAAGCTCTGAGTGCTGGCAAAATCTTGAATCTGCTGTCTAACTACATCAATTCCTCTATCATCTGAAGCATTGAGTTCCAAAATCATATTATGATACTGAGCACCATATAGTTTTCGCGCAACCGCGAGAATCGTCGATGTTTTACCCGTTCCAGGAGGACCATACAACAGCAGATGGGGTAATCTATTCTCAGTAGTCAACCTATCAACTACACACACAAAAATCAACCAAAAAAATAAATAACACACCAAAGGAACGATAACCCTAGAAATGAAAGGGGAAGTTAGAGAGAGAGAGAGAGAGTTACTTGTATCAACGATGTCGCGGTGAGCAGCGACGTCGTCAAGGGATTGAGGACGATACTTTTCAACCCATAGCGAAGCTTTGCCACCGAAGGAAGGGTTACCGGCGGCAATGACGGTTTTGCCCTTGTCTGTGACGTCGATGTCCATGGGATAAGTCTCCTCCGCCATGGTTATTAAACCCTAACCCTAACTAGGAGAGCTTTTTCTATGGTTTATGCTTTGTTTTCTGTGTCACTGCGTACTCAATTTCAGAAAGAAAATAGAAATGGTGCTATGAATTAGATCGAACTTGATTCTAAGTTTCCCGCTCAAAACAGTCTTCCCTAACAATCTCGTGTGTTACTGTTGGGCCGGGTAGTGGCTACTTATTATGAGCCCGTTTTGTTCCATATCTATGAAACATTATGAAATTACCAAAATAACTTCATCGGCCGATAAGTGTAGTCGGTTAGGTTTCAACAGCAGGTTTTGTTTTAAGAACCAAGCCAAAATTCAGTCTATTTATTACCTATAAATCAAAACAACAATTTCAGAGATAGTATAACCTATACACCAATTATAATTACTCATAAGTAAGAGCATTACATAATTTTTCATAATTGATCGAAATTTATATCAATGCGACATTTCGTTAAAATTACACCAATGTTTGAAATTCATGAAAATTACACAATATTGCATGAAATCTCCATTGACATTCCTGACGCATGCAGATGGAGCAAACACAAAGATATCATATTATTTTCAATCATCGACCTAAACATAAATTTTACGTCGTTATCGTCACGAACAACGCAAGGAAAATAA
>Ga0315914_1009385_pt1 | contig 12597 bp, 12 predicted proteins | sample MpolenodulesMG_FD_203920 | JGI IMG/M metagenome (GOLD analysis project Ga0315914, IMG submission 203920) | Medicago polymorpha root nodule microbial communities from Los Angeles, California, United States - elongated nodules | ecosystem: Host-associated > Plants > Roots > Nodule | place: USA...
TCAAAGCAATAAAGATAAGCAATGAAAGAAAGGAACAAACACACCAAGATGGTAACCCAGTTCGGTCCAATATGACCTACTCTGGGGGAGAGAGCAGTCATCCAATCCACTAAGATGAAAGTGTTGCAAATGAGTTACAAGAGAATAGCTTAAAAGCTCACAAAAGAACAAGACCTAATTTCTACCCATTTTCATTTCACCCACACTCTCAATGAATCCTAAGAGAAAACACAAAAGGAAGCTTTTGATCCTTCCAATGGTGAAATCTCACTACCCAAGGTGTTTACAATGTTTCCCAACTCAAGAAAACCTCACTACAAAGACACTTAACCCTAAAGTTACCTCCTTTGTAATCCAAGTTTCTCTCACTTCAAGCTCTCCTTCAAAAAAACTGCAAAGAAACACTTATATAGTACACAGTAACAGACACAATCGCGTCACGCCAGTGAACAATCGTGTCACGATTGAAGCGTACGACACAAGATACAACGGCCTTATCCAAAAATTGTGTCACACCAGTACTAAATCGTGCCACGATTTCCCTCCAGCAGAAACCATCCGTTCTACCAAAAAAAATCGCGTCGCGCCTCCCAAAATCGTACCACGATTTTGGTCTTCACAAAATCAGAAATTTGAAGTCAATTTCAACATTGTAGCATCACAAGATCATGGCATATGAAAGAATGATCCTCAATGACAAATTTCAAAACCTCTCCCTCCCTCTTCCTCTCCCCCTCTCTCTCTCACACACTTAGGTTGGCTTGGTGATATTTACTTGGGACCTGGAGTGTGCTCCTCCTCAAGGTTTCAAATTCAATTCTCCCGGTACCAATTTAGTTGAACTAATTTAACTTTTTAAAATAAAATATCAATTTTATTTCGTAAGATAAAATTTGATTTTAATCTTATGCTCTTCCATCTCCATCAGTGTCTGGATTATGGAGGATATGTTTGGTGAGGGACACTAGAAGCATTCAGAACCTATTGAAAATAAAAAAGTATAAGTTAATTAGAAACTCAACTTGATAGTTATTTTCATAATATTGAAAAATGAACTCGAAGAGTAAAATATAATATACATGTCTTATAACTTGTAAAATGTCATTCACATATTCTTCAGAAAATTGATTTAGAATCAATGTCATAACATTTACCAACAACACAAATGTCTTCTCGAGATGTTTTTTTTGTTGAACAAAGAAAATCAATTCATTTCATTAGCCAAAAGATACCAAATACATGACGATACATCATAAATAGTGGGGTCAAGATCAGAAAGGGCTCCCCTCGCTAATTCGTGAGTGACCCCATTAACTTGCCTCATATTAAACTTGACATGCGAGTTTTGAAAACTATCCTGAAATATTCTATACTGGCAGTAATAATACATCCAAGTTCACTATCATCATCTACCCATGTATGAAAGGAATCCATGACCTGCTTTGAGTCTAAAACAAAGTCAACATTATCAAAGTGGAAGTTTGATACCACTACAAGAATTAATGGCTTTAGCAGCATGTATTTGCGTCATATGTAACCCAACCGTGTCTCCTATCGTAACATCACACAAAGGAGAAAACCAATCAGTTCACGCAAGCACAAAGTCACTAGTATCATCTCTAATACACACTCCAATACCAACTCGGTTAAGTGAGGAGGAGAAGGAGGCATCAATATTGCATTTGTACCTACTCCTCGCTGGTGTTCCCCATTGAATCATATCATGTTTGCTTGGCTCTTGATGAGATACGGTTGAAGTTTGTGCCACCTGCATTTCTAATGGTTTACGCGGCTTTCCAGTCTTCTAGGAGAGTCTTTGCTCTAATCATAATGTGATCATTCGTCTCATCTTTGTGTTGCCATAACTTTAGGTTCTTTCGCTTCCAAATGCTCCACATAATTGTAGCAAAAAGAGTGCATTGTGAAAGGTTAAGAGTGGAAAGCATAGTAAAAACCACCGCATCCAAGGGCGGATCTATATAGAGGTGAGGGTGTGCACCTGCACACCCTGAAATTTCAAAATTTGCACATATAACCTTATATTTATTGCACTTTGCATACCCTGAAAATTTCTCTTTGCACCCATGGTTCACTATTTCTGTCACAAAAATAAAAAACTGAAGAAAGAAGTGAAGGGGAATCGTAACCTAGCATGCTGGAAAGGAGAAGTGGAAGGAGTATAAAACTAGAAATGAACCAGAGAAGAAGATGAGGGAGACTGCAACTTTTGTTCAAAGGGTCTTGTTAACGAGTGCCCCCGGGGCACTCTTTAAGCATCCCAAATTTAGAAATTATTCTTTTCAAAAGTCAACTATTACAATTTTCAATGCATTCATTACATAACTTTTCATATAAAACTTGTCATTTAAAGTGCTTAAAGAGTGCCCCAGAGGCACTCTTTAACATTTCCCTTGTTTAAATGATGAGCCAACAATTAACTAGGGTTTTGTATGTATCTTATTCATGGACTTGGGCCAAATGTTATTTTAGGGCAAGAGTGGTTATTAACATATGTTTCATTTTCTTACCCCGTATGTAACTTATAAGCATTCTTTTGGATTTTTTGTTTTGTTTGACAAAACTACACTTTTGGATAAATTAAAGGGTCTTGTTAATCGATGTCTCCGGAGCACTGGTTAAGGAAACTAAAAATGAAAGTTTTAAAGTGAAAATAACACTTTTTATGCTTTTGAGGAGTTGACAGCACAAGTTCCGATGCAATATTTATTACATTTGATTCCTTAACCAGTGCCCTGAGGCACCGGTTAACATTTCCTTAAATTAAAAGATGGAAAATAGTTATTATTATGGATATTATTATGTATACTCATTGTATGTATTACTATAGTCTTTATAAATATTACTACTATATATTAGTGTAGGTTTCTTGTAAAATATATATATAACGGTGTAGGTTTTTTCTTCTAAATGTATCCTTTGTTTAATTTTTTTTATTTTTTTATAATTTTATAGTTTTACTTAATAAACCAATTTTCTAATTTTAGATCAAATCCAAAATAATATAAGTATAATTCAAATTTAAATAAAAAATAGTAATTAATATAAAAGAAAAGTAGTCTTGACGAGAAAAAAAATGATTGAATTTGCAAAGTTTTATCTACATGAATTTTTTTGCACCCCCTGGACCAAGGTCCTGGATCCGCCACTAACCGCATCTATGTTATAATTTTGTCTAAGAGCTCGATCAATCTTATCCCAAAGATGAGCCTTACGCCAAATATGCATAGCAGTGGGACACTCTAAAAGGACATGAATGTTATCTTCATAATTGCTATCACAAAGCACACAATTAATGGGACAGTGCATACCTTTACTGCTTAAACGAGATCTGGTAGGAAAACAACCCCGACAAACACGCCAAACAAGATTCTTAATCTTTGGGGGTACTTTTAATCTCCAAATAAGTTTCCATCGGCCTGGTAAGTGGAGACGAGAATTGTCTGCAATTTCAGTAACACAAATTCTATAGGCACTACGCACCGAGTACATACCATTCTTCTCGGCCTTCCAAATTAACTTATCTCCAGTAACCAGAGGTTGTAATGGTGTATTTAAGACCAATTGTGTTGTGTTATTATCAAACAAGTTATAGATTAAGGGAGCATTCCATACCTTATGCTGCTTATCAATAATGTCTTTCACTTTAGCATTAGTTAGTGGCGCAAAAATAGGGTTGTCGTCGGCAAAGAACATGCCATCTTTAAACCACGGTGCACCAAACAAAGGGATGTTCTCTCATGTACCTATGCGCCATCTTGCCCCTCTTTTCACAACCATTTTAGCGTTGAAGGTGCTTCTCCACACATAGCTTGGGTTACTTCACAACCTTGACCTTAAAAAATCATTGTTAAGAAAATAACGAGCTTTAAACAAGCGAGTTACAAGTCTATCAGCATCTGCTAGGACCGATTAAGATGTTCTAGAGCCTCATTATCATGTTTATTTAGTTCTTCCTGAAAAAATTAAAAACAACTACACTGTAATTATAATAAAAAAGATGAAACAGAAACATATAATAACAACTTCTAGCATACAATCATCTAAGCATATTCCTTAAGGCTTTGTTTCGGATTTTAGATGGGAGGATTTTGAGGGATGAAAAATATAAGAAAAAATGGAGAAATCTTTCGCGTTTTTTGAAAGAGTATTTTTGAGAAAATGATAAATTAATGTTTATGATTAATATATTTTTTAATTTTAAGGATATTATAACAATAGAGATTTATTTTGAAGAATTCATATAAACCCTCCAAAATCTTCCTCCGATATAATTTTTGAGTTCCCCAAATAAGAGGGATTTTGTATTAGGAACAATAATAATCACTTCGAAGCCCCCCATCTCAAAATTTCCTATTTCTTTTCTGCTCCTTCCTTTTTTCCAAAGTTCTCCTCTCTCTTCTCCAAACTCGCAAACATTATATTTCAAAGCCGAAGATGAAAAACATTTTTTTTCCATCGATGCAAATGAAGCTATATATATATTGCTACTGAATATCTTCATAAAGTGGAGCACTATAAAAAACTAGTAGCATCTAACTGTAATTTTCTCCCAAACCACAGCTATAACTAGTAGTATCTAACTATTATTTTCTCCAAAACTAGTTGAATCTAATAAAGCATGTGGAGCTTGACAATTCAGCTATAAGACTTGCAATTCTGTGTTTTTAACTTGATGAACTATTTTCTGGAGCATGATCAAAAGTGGTAATGCACGCATGGATAAAGGAAACAGAAATGCCGCGAGATAGGAGGAAGCCAAGTGAGATGTGGGGTGCCACATACACCTAGGAACATGCTAAAACACATACCACCCGTGAGAATAGTTAGGCTCGATTTTGTAGGCCATGATGTTCTGGCCGGTAGCTAGGATTAGCTTTTGCCTATAAATACTCATTGTTCATTTTATTTTCGACACACAATCAAACAAACTAATCAGTTTCACCCATTACTTCATTTTATCCTTTGGTGATGAGTAACCGTTTGAAGTAAAAAGATAATCACAACTGAATTATCAAGTAATTTTCAAGTTCGACAACATTATACAAATATGATTTTTTTTTCATCCGTGTTTATATCACAGCATGATGATCATTCAAAGTCTGATTACTTGTCATATTAAGAATTAGAGTTTGAATTTGATTACCATAATTAATTGATAGAATCTTGAAAATGTTGTGTTATTGTTGCTTTTGTGCCAAGTATATGTCGTGAACTTTGTCTCATATGTACTTTATTTAACAGGACACAAATCAAGCAAAGCATGGATCAAAAAGAATTTTCCAAGTTTATGGTTGTATTGTGACTGCTCAAGACATGGTTGAACCCAAAGATCCCATGAAAGTGTTTGACAAAGTGAGTTACTTGATCTCGACCTTGAGTTTTGGAATCTCCAATTGTTTATCTACTAATGTCTAATAATGCCTCTTGTTAAGTTGTATCTAATATGCTAACCTGATTTGGTTATTTCAGGTAGACTACTATGCACACCCTGAACATTACAATCCCATTTTCCATGAAAAAGTGGCACTGTACTCATCCGTTATTGGTAGGTCCACGCATGCTTACTACCGGTATTGGAGCAAACTATATGTCATTTTTTTGCCATGATGCATTACTATTATTATGTTATGCTTGGCCAAATTTTTGTTTTAACTTTACTCTTATATATCATGAATTTCTAAATTGGCCTTAATTACTAGCTACTGCTATAGTAATTATGTTTTTGATACATTATGGTCTGAAATGTTGATTTTTCTGAACAATATGCACTGTGACTATATTTGGTAATGTTAGTTAATTGCATGTATTGGGAGAAAAGATTTCCACCATTGTTGAGCTATAAGCAGATTCAAGATTTGATAAGAAACGGATGTCCACTTGTTGGAATAGCAGACATAACATGTGATATAGGTGGTTCACTTGAGTTTGTTAACCGCACTACATCAATTGATTCACCCTTCTTCAGGTATACCATGTCACATTTTTAAAGAGTGATTATTAATTTTAGTCTCATATATAAGTTACTTCTACCATAGGATATCATATATAAGCTTAACTTATATCTTATACCAGAACAATTTGACTTTATTTTTCATATGTTATATAAATAACTTATACATAAGCATTTATATATGCAAGTGTTTATATGCTCTAAGCGCAAGCTGTATATCAGGGCAAGCCCAAGGGTAAGGCTGCTAAAGTCCTCACTTTAGGTCCACCAACCAAAAAAAAAAAAATCATTAGATTTTATAAATAAAAAGGCCTCATATGCAAACAAAAACGACTCCATATATAATTAAAACTTGTTTTAGACCTCTATATTATTAAAATTTATTTGGCCGGGCCTGCTGTTTATCCAAACAGATTATTGGTTGTTTGAATAGGTGTCCAGAGTCCAGACGATATGACATTTGTATGTGGTACTTATGCTGAAATATTGTTAACTTGCTTAGTGGTGTCACACTGTCAGTTGGATTGCAAACATTTTATGTAACAATTTTTATGCATCTAGTGTGATACAGCATGATGTTGAATTAAAATTGTTAGATATGATGCAATAACGGATTCCTACCACGATGACATGGAGGGAAATGGAGTTATATGTTTAGCTGTTGACATTCTTCCAACAGAATTTGCAAAAGAGGTAAGTGCCTTGTACATCCATTGGATAAGAGAATGCTATAACAGGTTTTGAAAATGATTGAACATTCAATTTTATTATGACTAGGCTTCGCAATATTTTGGAAACGTACTCTCCCAATTTGTCACAAATTTGGCTTCTGCTACAGACATTACAAACTTGCCTCCTCACTTAAGAAGAGCTTGCATAGTTCATGGAGGTGTCCTAACCTCCTTATATGATTATATACCACGTTTGCACAAATCTGATTCTGAGTATGTTCTCATCTATTTTTCATTATTTGTTGTATCCATTTTTACTTTGTTGGTTTTTCATGCCTCTTTTACAGTACTTGTTATATAATGCTTACAGGCATGTATCAGAAAACTCGGCAATTTCTTTATCTATCAAAAGTAACAGTCTTGTGGGTCAGAATTTTGATGCTATATCACACTCTCAACTTGAAGTAAGTAGTCATTCATTTCAAATTGGAATGTTTACTCATGTCCCTAAAAAAAATTATTTTTCGAAGTGCAATGTACTTGAAAAATTAAATTAGTATTTGTAAGACATGTAAAATATGCGGGTACTTGTTAGCATTTTCCTAATTAATAAAGAAAATATGGTAGATTTTTTCCTTGGGTTTTTGGGCAAGATGTGGAGAAGACTGCAGAAGTACTAGTGAGAAGGGTAAACTAGATGCAGGTTAGTCCAATAGATAGTGAAAGAGGGAGACCAGAGAAATGTAAAAGACAAACCATTAAGAATGATTAGGATTCAATTGGTTTATCATTAGACATGATTGATGGTAGGATATTATTGGTGCCAAACCCCCTATTTTCTTCTATGTCCTATTTCCATGATGTAATTAGCTAGCTATAGGCTAGATTTAAGCCCTATAATTATGGGATTTTCTTTGTACAGTTTTTCATTATAAATACAAAAAATCTGAGAGATAATCTCAAGCGATTTAGCACCAAAACCTTATTACGAAATTGGTATCATATCTTGGTTCAATACTCGAAGGTTATTCTTTTTACTGATGATGGGAAAGGAAATAGTGATATTGACATTGTTAGAGTGTGATTTTTTATAGTCATGCATAGATTTTGAGTTTTTTTTGAACAAATAGCTTTTTAATTTTGTTGTTTCGTTGTCATTTGAACAATATAACACTTTCATGTTGTAACTTGAACAATATAACTCTTTGGTTTCTTGTCTTTTTTTATGGGAATCATTCCTAATGATTTTTGTATCTATCTAGTGAACTTCTTATAATTAATATTGTAAGAACATGCTTTCAACAGGTTGGTGCAGATAATAAGGCCGTTCTGGATCATATAATTGATTCTTTAACCTCCTTTGCTAATCCAACTGAAAATAATAGATTTTCAAATCAAAATTCAAGTAAAATTTCACTTAAGCTTGGTAAGGCTCAAGAGAACGGCGTGGAGAAAAAATCTGATCCGAAAAAGAAGGCTGCAGTTTTGATTCTTGGTGCTGGCCAAGTCTGTCAGCCAGCTGCTCAAATGTTATCATCATTTGGAAGGCTTTCAACCAACCAATGGTATAAAACATTGTTGGAAGATGATTTTGATGATCAAATTGATGTTGATGTCATTGTGGGATCTTTGTACCTGAAGGATGCAGAGCAGGTATTTTTGGCCAAAATATTTACTTTTACATTAGTTCTTCTATGGAAGCAGAACTAGTATTTTCCGAAGGATTCTAGATTTGATATTAGATCAGTGCAGATTGTTGAGGGAATTCCAAATGTTACCGGAATTCAGCTTGATGTGATGGATAGCGTCAGTCTTTTTAATTGCATTTCCCAGGTATAATTGTCTTTTGTAAGTATTATCTGCCGATAACTAAGTTGTTTCCTTAGAAAGCATATTACAATAGCCTTATTGAACCCTTAACTTGTGTCAGTGCTGACTGTAATCCCATTTTTCAATATATTGTTCTTTTTTTGTGTTCTAATTAGGATATTGTTTACACTCATATATTAACATATGTTTTTATTTTCCTTTTTCATAGGTGGACGTTGTTATAAGTTTGTTGCCCCGTAGTCGCCACATTATCGTAGCAAATGCTTGCATTGAGGTGCTTTATAGTATTTTATGTTATTATTCAATATTGAACTAAAATAATAACTCTTTAGGCAAAAAATGAAAACTGTAGTAACACTGACTATTCGACAAAGCATGTCCAGAATAGATTAAAGACCGTGAAAATGGTAAAATTCATAAAGGAATGAATTGACTCATGATCTGTAATAAGATGTAAACAAACTAAAGATTTTAACTTCTTTAGTTCTCTGTTAGATTAGAATATTAGAAAGATCTTTTGTGAAATCCACAGGGATAGAACAGTTATGTTAACTTCTTTATTTGCTCTAGCTTAGTAAATAACTATACTTCTAATTTCTTGATGCAGTTGAAAAAACACCTAGTCACTGCTAGCTATGTTGATAGCTCCATGTCAATGCTAGATGATAAGGCTAAAGATGCTGGTATAACAATTCTTGGTGAGATGGGCTTGGACCCAGGAATAGGTAGGAGCTGTTCTAATATTTAGGGCCTGTTTGGATTGACTTATTTTTTAGCTTATGCAAAACAGCTTATGTAAATAAATAAGCTTGTCAAGGTAGTTTATGAAAAAACTACTTATGAAAATATAATTTTTGTTAGTGAGAACTTACGAATTAACATAAAAGCTTATTTATTTGCATAAGCTATTTTTCATAAGCTCAAAAATAAGTCAATCCAGACAAGCCCTTAATGATCATTTTCCAGGACTTATGCAGCATAAATAGTCTATAATAGTGCATCTGGATTTATTTACATATTACAAAATCAGTTTTTGAATTATTTCTCTCACTTATCAGAGATATTTCTTTAAATTTGTGATATAGGCAATGCAACAGTATTGCAATGTTTTTCATACGATAAAGTTGAAAGAAATCATTAGAATTTTTTTTATGTAATGGACTGCACATCACATAAATATCATGAGATTCATGTCATCAGATTTATACTAATTTCTTCAACACATTGGCTGAAAACTTCTGAAAGCTTGATGCATTTCCAACCAACGGGTCTCAAAATAACCTTGTTATTGATTGATGATCCAGATCACATGATGGCAATGAAGATGATCGACGAGGCACATATGCAGAAGGGAAAAATAAAATCTTTCACTTGGTATTGTGGCAGACTTCCATCTCCTGAAGATGCTAACAATCCATTAGCATATAAATTCAGGTACTTTTTGGAATGTCTGTATCCATGCAAACAGTTTTCTAATGGCTCAAAAGTGAACTCACTTTTAGTAGTTTTTTTTTTTGTTTTGAAGAAAACTCACTTTTAGTAGTTGAATAGCTCGTAGCTTGACACATATATATGATATCATGAAGCTGTAAACTTTTCCTGGAAAAAGTATCACTTGGTGATTTATAGCTTCATATATCATGATTGAATTTATGCAAGGTGAGCATTCTCTACACAAAACCATACCCCTTACTGTTTCATCTTGTTAGACTTTCAACTGTAGCGGATCATATACTCTTTAATAGTGTGGTAAATAAAAAAATTATGTTTGTTGGCATTACTATAACGGCTTACTGGGTTGCCAAATATTTCAGCTGGAATCCTGTAGGGGACATCCGAGCTGGGCGCAATCCTGCCACCTACAAATATCACGGAGAAACTGTACAAATTGATGGTAAGCTTTCAATAAATTGGGAATATAAGTCCATGAAAGCAACAAGCATGATATATTGTCTGTTCCTTTTTTTTATGGGTCTTAACATAATTCTGTAATATGTATGCATGCATTTACTGTCAATAACATGCACAGAATTTTATTTAGTTTGACTATTGGAGAAGTCTTGCATATATTATTTTTCCATATTGAATGAGTCTCATTCCATGTGTTACATTTGCTTGAAGTGTTCACAAGCCACTGCATAACCCTTATTTATTGGACAGGAAACGATCTTTATGATTCAGCTACAAGACTAAGGATACCTGACTTTCCTGCTTTTGCTTTGGAATGTCTTCCAAACCGCAACTCTTTAATTTATGGAGATTTATATGGAATAGGATCGGAAGCAACAACTATCTTTCGTGGAACCCTCCGTTATGAAGGCATGGTTTATATCTCAAATGTTTCTAACCTTCTCTAAAACTTGTTTAATCTACAGCCAATATTTGGTGAAACAGTAACATTCGTTGAATTGTGTTTAAATTAACTAATACAGGCTTTGTGTGTTTGAGTATGGAAATTTTATTGATCTTTATGGAACTTATTTTTAGCTACTCCATGTACAGGGTTTAGTGAGATCATGGCGACACTTTCTAGGATTGGCTTATTCAATAATGAAGCTCATCCGATTCTAAAGAATGAGGAGAGGCCAACCTTTAGAAAATTCATGTTTGACCTTCTGAAAATTGTTCGCGAGGATCCAGATGGAGCATTGATGAGAGAGGAGGACATAACGGAAAAGATATTAACACTTGGACATTGCAAAGATCAAAGATCTGCAATGATGACAGCAAAAACAATCATGTAGGCCATTTAACACCCTCTTATTATTATTATTGGAAAATCATTGTTTTTACCTGACTGTATTTTCTCTCATGTAGATTTTTGGGACTTCTTGATCAAACAGAAATCCCTTCTTCCTGCCAAAGTGCTTTTGATGTTGCATGTTTCCGCATGGAGGAGAGACTGTCCTACTCCAGCACAGAAAAGGTACATTACTATAAACTGATATAGAATTCTAAGTTATTGCAGCATGTGAACTCTTTAGGAGCAAAATATTGCAAAACAAAATTATGACTTCTTACTATAACTTTTTCCAACATTAACAAAAAACAAAATTGCTGCTTAATTCAAGTATCACCTCCGATACTGATAAAAAAAAGTTTCTGATGTGCAGAGATTACTTATTAAAGCATCCATGTTTTATCTAGTACATTGACTTGTATCTGATTTGTGAGCAGGATATGGTACTTTTGCATCATGAAGTGGAGATAGAATACCCAGACAGCAACATTACAGAGAAGCATAGAGCTACTTTGCTTGAATTTGGGAAAACTATTGATGGAAAAACTACTACTGCCATGGCCCTTACTGTTGGCATTCCAGCGGCTGTGGGAGCTCTGGTATTTTCCCTCCCTTTCTGTTTGTTCTCCATACTGTATTCCAAGTAAAAACTGTTTGTGAATTTGTGGCATCTTTTTTTTGTAGCTCTTACTGACAAACAAAATTCAGACAAGAGGTGTTTTAAGACCTATCCAACCTGAAGTATACACTCCAGGTGACTGCATGTTATATTTATTTTCTTTTGCTTTGCTTTGTTGTCCATTTCTGGTGGTCTAAAACTACTACAGTTTCCATTGTTTTCTGCTTACTATTCTCTTAGGAAAACGACTTGCATCAGATAGAACGAAAAACAAATTGAAACAATAAAATAGTCTTCAGTTGTTAACAGATTTAGATGAGAAAACTTAACAATCTAGTACTGTTATCAGTAAATTACATATTGTAGCAACTGCTTTTGCAAATGCTTATTTGTGGGTTGTGGTCTTTGCAGCGCTGGATATTATACAAGCTTATGGCATCAACTTGATAGAGAAGAATGAGTAATTTTTATCTTTGAAGCTGGTGCTCAATATATAGATAATGATGCACTGTGTAATGTAAATAATTTCGACAATAATAATCATTGTATATTTATTGAATAAGAACTATCGATCTATATCAGCAATGCAATGCAATAAGAAAAGTCTATATTATCAGCAATGCTTTTCACAAAAAAAAAAAAAATTATATATCTGATGTTCAACAAATATGGACTAAAAAACTCATGTGTCAGGAATTTTTATGGAGCACCATTGACCAACAAAACAGTGATAAAAATTAAAAATAAAGACGATGCATCAGATAAC
>Ga0315914_1009390_pt1 | contig 12593 bp, 7 predicted proteins | sample MpolenodulesMG_FD_203920 | JGI IMG/M metagenome (GOLD analysis project Ga0315914, IMG submission 203920) | Medicago polymorpha root nodule microbial communities from Los Angeles, California, United States - elongated nodules | ecosystem: Host-associated > Plants > Roots > Nodule | place: USA...
TTTTTGGACGGAGGGACCATTTTGATGGACGCCTGTAAAATTCAGGGACTAAATAGTTATTTCGCAAAATTCAGGGACGAATTTGGCCGATTTGTTAAAATTCAAGGACGAATTTGAGGTATTAGTCTTTGATTGGGTATCACCCAATCAAAGACTAATACCTCAAATTCGTCCTTGAATTTTAACAAATCTACCCAACAAACAAAATTTGTTTCATATTTAAATTTATTTTTAAAATAAATTAATATAAAATTATAATATTACATTGAATGATTAGATGAGAAATACATATTTCTTCAATAAAAAAAACAGAGAGAAATACATATCTAACCAAACTGCAAATATATCATTGTGTTCAGTTTAGTATCTATGGATAGATAACACTGTTAACCATAAAAATATCCATTTATTTATTTATTTTTAAATGGAAGGGACCTCAACTATCTTATGTTTATGATCTAAAGTGCAAGTTGCCCTTGCGAGTGTCAAATAGTTAGGTAGAGGAGGGGTGTGCAAAATTGTGGTTAACTATCCATAAACTGAACCAAACTGGATCAAAAAAAAATGCCCCATATTAAATGGTTTATGAACTGAACCATAAATTTACAAACAATTCAGTTCAAGTTTAAAACCGGTTCGAAACCAGTTTAATATATTTAAACCATATTTTTTTTAGTGCACTGTTTTTTCTTCAGATTTTTATATTAATTTTTAATTAAATAATTTAATATATTAATAATTTAAATGAATAATATAATAATTATAAAACAACTTATTACGATCTTTTTTTAAAAAACAAATTATTTGAAACAACTTATTTATGCAAAACAGCTTATTAGGTTCTCTTTAAAAAAAATAGCTTATTCAAAACAGCTTATTTATGGAAAAAACAACTTATTAGGATCTCTTTTTTAAAAGCAGCTTGTTCGAAACAGCTTATTTATGGGAAACAGCTTATTACGATCTCTTTTTTCAAAAACATCTTATTCGAAACAGCTTATTTATGCAAACAGCTTATTAGGATCTCTTTTTATAAAAAAATCAGCTTATTTGTGAAAAACAACTTATTAGGATCTCTTTTTCAAAAGCAACTTATTCGAAACAACTTATTTATGGAAAATAACTTATTAGGATCTCTTTTTTCAAAAACAACTTATTTATTCAAAACAGCTTATTAGGATCTCTTTTTATAAAAAAAACAGCTTATTTATGAAAAACAGCTTATTTATGGAAAAACAACTTTTTAGGATCTCTTTTTCAAAAAAAAGCTTATTCGAAACAGCTTATTTATGAAAAACAACTTATTAGGATCTCTTTTTCAAAAACAGCTTATTCGAAACAACTTATTTATGCAAAATAGCTTATTAGGATCTCTTTTTATAAAAAAAAACTTATTTGAGACAACTTATTTAGGCAAAACAACTTTTCTCAAAAACAGCTTATTTAGGCAAAACAACTGTTTTGAATAAGTTATTTTTTAAATAAGAGATCCTAATAAGTTGTTTTGCATAAATAAGCTGTTTTGAATAAGCTATTTTTTTAAAAAGAGAACCTAATAAGCTGTTTTGCATAAATAAGCTGTTTCGAATAAGCTGTTTTTGAAAAAAGAGATCCTAATAAGTTGTTTCCCATAAATAAGTTGTTTTGAATAAGCTGTGTTTGAAAAAGAGATCCTAATAAGTTGTTTTCCATAAATAAGTTGTTTCAAATAAGCTGTTTTTGAAAAAGAGATCCTAATAAGTTGTTTTTCATAAATAAGCTGTTTCAAATAAGCTGTTTTTTTATAAAAAGAGATATGAATAAGCTGTTTTGCATAAATAAGCTATTTCGAATAAGTTGTTTTTGAAAAAGAGATCCTAATGAGTTGTTTTCCAGAATTAATCTGTTTTGAATAAGTTGTTTTGCATAAATAAGATGTTTCGAATAGGCTGTTTTTGAAAAAAGAGATTCTAATTAGCTGTTTTTCCATAAATAAGTTGTTTCGAATAAGTTGTTTTTGAAAAAGAGATCCTAATAAGTTGTTTTTTCATAAATAAGATGTTTCGAATAAGCTGTTTTTTTATAAAAAGAGATCCTAAGAAGCTGTTTTGCATAAATAAGCTGTTTTTGAAAAAGAGATCCTAATGAGTTGTTTTCCATAAATAAGATGTTTTGAATAAGCTGTTCTTTTTCCGAAGAGATCCTAATAAATTGTTTTGCATAAATAAGTTGTTTCGAATATGCTGTTTTTGAAAAAAGAGATCCTAATAAGCTGTTTTCCATAAATAAGTTGTTTTTGAAAAAGAGATCCTAATAAGTTGTTTTTCATAAATAAGCTGTTTCAAATAAGTTGTTTTTTTAAAAAGAGATCTTAATAAGTTGTTTTGCATAAATAAGCTGTTTTTTAAAAAGAGATTGTAATAAGTTGTTTTATAATTATTATATTATTCATTTAAATTATTTATATATTAAATTATTTAATTAAAAATTTGAAGGAAAAAAAAGTGCACTAAAAAAAATATGGTTCAAATATATTAAATTGGTTCCGAACCGGTTTTAAACTTGAACTGAGTTGTTGGTAAAAATAAACCAGTTTTTTTTAAAGTCGTTTTAAAAACTGAACTGAAACCTTTAACGTGGTTTAGTTTCAATGCAGTTTAGAACCATGAACACCCCGTACAGCTAATTTCTCAAAGGGAAATGTTATCGAGTGCCTCTAAAAAAACAAAAATTATAGTTACCGTTTTTTTCTTTCAAAAGATATCTAATTAGTTCTCAAAACATTAAAATCATTTACGTTTTGTTTCACAGAGGAAACAAAAACAAATCTTACGACATTTTTTTTTGGGTGATGCTATTTATCCAGAGAACAAAACTCACGATGTTGTCCCGAAAGGATTATAGCCGTCAGATTTTGCACTAGATTGAATGCATGGGTGGGTCAAACTAGAAAGGGGGTCCCACATCAAACACATTTAAGAGTGTCGTGATGCTCTCGTGATGAAATTTTTTGCGAGATGAAGCATTATGCTTTTTTTAAATCGTCTGTTTTTTTACTTTAAATCTCTTGTTGGTTCCCAACTGAAAAATATATAGATCCACTAAAAATCTACTTCGAAAAATTTAAACCGTGTCATAATAATTTTGTAATCTAAAAAAGATACAATTTTATCACTATTTATAAGAAAAATCTAAATTCATTTTCATTGGTCTGTGACTAAATTGCTTCCCTCAAACATTTCCATAACTATTTCCCTTGTAATCTACAAATAAATGCACTCTTGTTTTCTCACTTAACTGTTCATTTTAAAAAAAGAATCTAAATTCATTTTCATTGGTCGGACTAAATTGCTTCCCTCGAACATTTCATAACTATGTTACTCGTAATCGTATCAGGACAATCACTGTACTATTTTTAACAACGAGACAATTACTTTACCAGCCTTCAAAAAACAGAAAACATAAGCTTTATAAAAAATGTTTTGGGGGGAAGCATTACAAAAATATGTTACATATAAATATTTAATAATTCATTTTAGTTTCATACTTGCACCCGATATGAAAGAGAGAAAAAATATTAGTTCTTTTTTCTTCATTTCAAACAAGATAATTTGTTTTCAACCTTGATACTTTTTTTTATATTTTCTTTCTGCCAATTTGCTAACAAGTGTCATGTTAATGAAACAAGCGCACATGTTAATGAGACAATCCATTCTAAGCTATGCTAACAAGTACCATGTTAATGAAACAAACGCACATGTTAATGAAACAATCCATTATTTGACTGAATCTCAGCTTTCAAGTAAAGGGCTGTCTATTTGCTCTTGTTCAAATAGGACAAAGGTCTATTTAAAATATCATGTAAATTATTCTAAAAACAAGAATTCAACATTCTTTTATGTGCATTTTCTTTTAATTTAAAGCTAAAAAGTAGTTTGAAAATCCTTAAAATTTCTATAAAACTATTTCTAGGATCAAACCCGACAACAAATCGTATAGATTGTAGAGAAGAAAAGAAACAAACAGTAAATTTTATTTGCAAACTCAATTGTTCATAATACTGGAGAAATCGCACCAAAGATGCAAGAAGGCTAACAATGTTAAATAAACAGATTATTGGATGCTTAACGAATAACATCCTTCTGATTCTTTGACAATCAGCTATAACTGTTCCACACTTGAAAGAGCAGATTTGAATATCCGAGCCGGAAACTCCTCCCCTCATTCTCTTGGTGTTCCACCTGTTACCTACATAATAACATAAAAAAGTAATTAATGACAAACATCTATTCTTCGCAGTCTGGAATCGCAGCAAAGTAGAGGGATTAGAGAGAAACCCACCTGGGAACATCATCAAGAATTCAAATTGACACAACTGGTTTTTCAAGTTATGGCTGTCTGTCTGGTGTTTGAACCCGTCTCCTAACACGGCGCCTTCTATTATCAGAGCCTCCATCTGAAGACTCATTTGTTGTATCATCTCTAGCAGCAGATCCAGATTCTGCCTCATAGGTTTCCCCCCATAGTCTAGAAGGTCTCCTAATTCTCATTTGGAGTCTAGTTCCTGTGGTACCTCTAGATACAGATGAAGGTTGAAGAATGAGGAAAAATACAGCTAGCAAACCACCATCGTCTATGGGAGCGAGCCCAAGGCCATCATCAACCCTGCTTTCCCCAAAGGAATTCTGGAGTGTGCTAAGAAGGTCACCAAGATCCCTTTGCCGCTCCAACCTCCTCCAGTTACGCTGACGTTCTGGGTCTACAGCAGATGGGCGCTCAAGAGGATGTTCAACTCTTGCATGCCTTCTGAGATCTGTATATGTACCAGTGAAGTTGCAACTCTCACAAGAACAGCTCCTGGACTTTTCATTCATGAAATGACGAGCCCCCTCCACTACCTTCCACTCTTTTATATGTCCTCTACACAGAGGGCATACTAGCTTTGATTTTGTTTCGTCTTCACAGGACAAGGATTGCATTGTAACAAATCCCTCACTAGTTTCTTCTTGTACATCGACGATAGTTTCTTCTTGCACATCGACGATAGTTTCTTCTTGCACATCGACGATATTTGCTTCAGTGCTTTGATCTTGAGGTGAGTCAGAGTTTGAAATTTCACTTTCCACTTGAGGAACGGTTGGTGGTGAGGGTTCTGCAAATGACTTGCAGAACTGATCCAGACAGTTTGAGTGGCGATAGCTAGTGTTGCACATGTATGGGCGGCATCCCTTCTCGTGGGATGAACATATGAGGAGAACTGCATTGTGAGGGTGCTCCATGCAGACTGGGCACCTAGCTTCTTCCCATTCTTTTATATTTTCATCGGACTCTAAAGGACTTTTAGATGTAGATCTTCTGACGCGACTTGAGCTGCTCGGATAAGGTGATGTTCTGCTACACTCATGTGACAAAGACCTATCTTTTCTCTCCTTAGGCATTTTAAATGTTCTGAACTGAATTGAGTGAAGTAGAAACTGCATACAGATAGCATCAACATCAGAAATTTAGCGAAACTGAATTTGCTTTAAAACTGATGTTTCACACATCAAACATCAATGCCAAAACAAATCCTGTAATTAGACATCAAATGCAGACCATTAAACAATTAAAATGTGATGTACTCCAAAAAAAAAAAAAATTAACATGTGATGAAGATTCAACAAAGTTATAAAATGAATAATCATCAACGTAAATCTTTTAAGTAGGAATAACTATCCTTAAGATAACTCCATGATGCCTTAGTTTCTGAAAAATATATTTGCTTAAGCACACAAGACCTTCAATATTATAAAAGCACTAAATATTACAAACAAATGTATCTATCAATAAACAATACTCTCAAAAGCTGAAGCTTTTATTTTAAAGAACAATGAATGGTTTCATAGAACTGGTTAATTGCACGAGTTTGTTAATAAAGTTAACTTATTCCATGGAATAACATAATTCAGCTCAACAGATTTCTGCATTATTATTATACACTATATAATATAAAAAGTGTTGACAATTGACAACTAATATTAAGTAAACCGCAGAATCAAATATGTTCAACATGAATTGCAAGTTACAGCTTCATGATACATAGCCGACTTAACCAAAAAAGCCAATTAATTGACAACTAATTGATGTAATAATACAGAATGAGTTTCAAATTATCTTTGAAATTCACCCAAAACAAAACAAATCACAAGATTAGTTTAATTAATAGTACCCATATAAGACTTGAAAATTTGATTTTTCACATGAAGCTAAACATAATAGCATCATAAGAACAAATCCAACTCATAAAACAGTTCATAGGCACAATAAACAGCAATAAAAGCTTCAATTTCAAGTTTATCTGAGCTTAAACAAAAGCAGAATAATAATAATAACATAGAAACTCAAATTAACAAAAATTAGGCATAAATCGAGAAAGTAAAAATAAAAATCCTTTTTTAAGCAGAATAAATAGCTACACCATCTCAAAACATGAACAAAACTCGATCCATAACCAAGTAAACAAAATAAACGAAAAAATTAAGGATTGGGGTTGAAAATTAGGGATTTGATTTGGTTACCGAAATTGAAAGGAAGAATCGATGGCAGTAGAGAAGATCGGAGTTGGTTGATGCGATTCAGCTCCTCCCGGTGTACGAGGGTTGGGGTCGCATAGCAGAGGGAGGTGCCGCCGCTGCTCCTTGAGCTAGAGAGAGAAAGAGGAGAGAGAGAGAGAGAGAGAGAAAATAAATAATGAAAAATTGAGAAAATGACGGTAAAATATAACAATGCGAGAAGAAACGTATGTTGTGGTGGAGTAGTGTGGTGTCCTATCATCATATCGTATCATACAAATAATAATTTAATACACTATTATAGGAAGAAAAAAACGACTTTTTTTTTTGTTAAGAAAACAATTTTTAAATTATTGAAAATTAATGTATATTATATAATATATAAAATTATTCAATAAATTTTAACAAGATACACCCTTCGATCACAATTATAAGTAAAAATATATATTTTAGATTTGTTTAGTTAATGATTTATATAGTCTTTATTATATGCCACATTCATCATTTAATGAATGAATCTAAAATTTGATTATTTTTTTTTAGAGATTTAAAATGTTGATTTTTAGTTATAATTATGACCGGAGGTACAACAATTATTTATTAAAAAAATATATTTTAATATTAAATGCACAAATTTTAATGTAAACATGTCTTTAAACTTTTTAATATATGCAAATTTGCACATTACAGAAAAACTCATCTAAAGTTTGTTTTTTTGTTGAAAAAACTAAAATAAAATTATGGGTCATGATAAGTGGCTTAAAATGGAATAAAAAAATAAGTTTTATATTGAAAATATAACTTTTAAAAATTTTAAGTCATTGAATGCACAATTTTTAATAAAAAAATTATACATTTGACATCTTAACTTATGCCCCAAGGGCACAAGTTAGAATTTCCCTGAAATTATATATAACCAAACAACTTTACTTCCCCACGCAAGGAGTGTTACGATGAAGTAAAGAGAAAAGTGCAGTTATATCAAATAACTAAATAAAACACCAAAAAAAGTGTTAAATACTAATCACAAGCATAAAAGATGATTGAACCACCACATATGGTAACTAAAAGCAAAGTTGACAAAAAGAATGTAATAGTGATCGAAAGCAGTATGATAAATTATCAGAATAATTAAGTCTTTCGAATTTTTTTTAAAAGATCAAAATGATATTATCTTTAAAAACTCACACGGAGAAATATTGGGGATTGATTCTTGATCATGAAGTCTGATAAAAAAAATTCAAGATTTTTTTTAGTTGTGTTAGCACTTGTAGATGAGTGCTTGGAATTCTATCATGGCTCGATGTAATATTTCACTAAAAATAATACTAATTTCAGATAAGTCAAACTAATTTGAGTGTATTATCAAACATTGTGAGGTAGCTATGAAGATTGACTCGGTTGCTAATGAATTGACTAATATCCAAAAGAGCATGTATTAAACTCCCTAACTCTTGACCTTTAAAACATAACTCAACCAATTTTTTAGGGGTAACAGTCATTTTGGTCCCTGAATGTGTAACAAGTAGTCACAATAGTCCTTCAATGTATCAAGATTTCAAAATAGTCTATGATTGTACACTCTGTTAGTCAAAATAGTCTCTGACACTAAAATAATCTCTCAATACTCACAACAACTCTTTACTATAAAGACTGATATGAAAATAAGTAAGTATATTGAATGACTGATATGACAATATTAATGAAATATTTTAATATCAAAGATTATTTTGACTAACAAAGTGCACAATCAAATACTATTTTAAATTTTATTACATTGAATAACTATTATACCTACTCATTGCACATTCAAAGACTAAAATGACTATTACCTTATTTTTTATTATAGAAAAAATGCAAATATTAAAGAACTCAAATACAAATATATATATATATATATATATATATATATATATATATCTTAAAATACGTGCATTCAAATTTTTAAGTGTTAAAATATTATGTATTTCAATGTAAAATTATCACTTTTAGATTCTCAAAACCATCACAATGACGGTACTTAACTTCATAAGCATATATACTTATTAGGTACCACTATTCGAGGGGGTGGATTTGAGTGCATGATGCGATAAAGGTCTCAAACAAGCATTTCCTCTTTGTGTGGGTCACACACCTTTTTTTAACATTAAAAAATAAAAGATAATGATATTAATTGATTATTAGTAGACCCTCCTTCAAAAATTTGCGTGAGGTATTGAGTTGGAACCTTAGAGGAATTGAATGTTTATTAGATAATTAAAGATTATAAATGAATGACGCAGGACCGTTCCGATAAAATTGGAGGCCATGTTTAAATATTAAAAATGGCCCTAATGAAAAAACAAGATGTTTTTTAAGCAATAATAATCATATATTTAAGTTGCAAATAACATAAAAATGTAAGTTCGTATGAGATGAACTAACTAACTTGTGTTGAACTTCATTAACCACTAATTGTTTTAATATTAAAAATTAGGTTCATAATATATAGAAACGCCAAAAACTTAAAAAGAATCATAGATTTGTTTAGTGCAAAATTGATCTTATGCATATTGGTTGTTGCTTAAAAAAGTGTATTTCCTATCTAAATAGTAACAAACCAGAACTAATATCCAGAAAAAATAGTAGCAAATTAACAATAGCATGCATGATTAAACTTAAAACGATAGAAAAAATACAATTATTTAACGGATTTAATTTGTTTTGCTAATTGAAACAAATGACAAAAAATTCAAGCTACATAGTAGTTTCCTACATTCATAGATAACTCTGAAAACATATTAAATTGTAAATTTGATAAAAAAAATAAAAAATTGTAATGACTTAATAGTTGTGTATTTAATCGAGACTTGTATATTTGGTTCAAATTCACACAAATGTTCGGGATTGAACATCAAAACCATCAAAGCGCATTCTATTTTACCACCAAACCATTATAAGGTGTCTATTGATTTGTTATATTTTATTGCATACACTTAACACCTTTGGATGCTATATTAAAAAAAATTGAGACCCTGTAATTATGAGGCCCGACGCTGTAGCTCGCGTTGCACTTGCTAAGTGTCGGGCTTGGAATGACGTGTAGATGCAAAATTACTTTTAGTACTAAAAAATAGACGGTTCTATTGTGGGTGGATGCTTTAAAATACACCATCTAATCACTATCATAAGCAAAAATCTACATTGTAGGTTCATTCAATAAATGATGTATGTGGTCCACATTATAAACCACATACACTATTTATTAAATGAATCTAAAATGTAATTTTTTGCTTATAATAATGACCGAATGATTATTATCTTAGAGCACAGGTTAAAAAGACCATAAAAAAGTACAAGGGATAAAAAGTTACATTAGTTTTCAATGTAAAATTTAAATTTTTTTATTTCTTTAACTAGTATCCCGAATACATTAGTTAACACAGTCATTTAAATAAAGGGTAATAATCAGTTTGGTCTCTGTATATGTAACGAGTAGCCACAATAGTCCGTCAATACATCAAATTTTTAAAATAGTATCTAATTATGCACTTCGTTAGTCAAAATAGTCTCTAACATTAAAATGTTTTGTTGATATTGTCATATTAGTCATTCAATATACGTACTTATTGTCGTATCAATCCTTATAAATACATTGAAAGTATTAATGGATTATTTTAATGTCAACAATTATTTTGATTAAAAAAGTGCACAAGGACTACATGTTAAGATACCAAAGAATTTGCATTGAAAATTGCACCAATTTACTTCTCAAAAGATTTAAATTTAATTTTTCTCAATAAAAAGGTTCTATTTTTGAAAACCTCAACATGTGCATTTAAGACAATTTAGCATGACCCTTAAATAATTACTTCATCCGTCCTATTATAAGTGAATTTTTTTGTAATACTTGTTATAGATAACTTATTCACTTCACTTTTCAATATAATATTAATTACTTTTTTTTCCGATTATAACTTTAATTAATATTATTTTCATCAATCTCAAATCTAAATTCAATATATTTCACTTTGCATTTATGATAATGTATAATGCACTAATATTTATCAAAATCACTTAAAACATTTTTTCTATCTTCTTTATTTATATATATATTTTAATACGTGTAAATGAATAAATAACTCGTTTAATCTGAAATGGATTAAGTAATAATTTAAGCCTATGATAGAGAGTGCACTGCAGACAAGGAGCGTGAGTGCTGACATGGGTATGAGAGGAATTATAGGAAATTTGTACATTGGAAATTTCATAATAACATTCACGGAAATTATATAAAGAAAATTATTCTTGATTTTAGAGTCGGCGCCGTTTCTGGTATGTTTCGTTTTGAAGACAATTTCAGTTTCACCCTCTCTTTTTGTTTTTTAAGACAATTTCACCCTCTTTCTTCTTGGAACATGTATTCAACTTCAAGCCATATTCCCAATCACATGATCTTTCTTTGTTCTTTCCCATGCTGCTTGTGCTTTGTTGTTACTCACTTTTCTATCCCTTTCTCGTTTGCTGCAATTTGATTTTTTTTAATTGAATAGTACTGAATAGATATATCAAAATTATAATTATAGACTAAGTCTAATACTCCCTCCGGTCTCAAATATAAGAAAATATTCTTTTTTTGTAAGTTCATTGAATAATTAACGTATCTGCTTTACAATGTAGACCAGATGCATTAACTACTCAATAAACTTAAAAATAGAATCTTTTTTTATATTTGAGACCGGAGCGAGTATTATTTGAATTTGTACCCAAAAATATAGGTAAATTTTCACATGAATCACGACATTAAAATCACATTACCATGCATTTCTTTGCAAGACATTACCAGAAACTTTGTGACATCCAAATTCATGCATTTCTTCTGCTTATTAGGTATCTATCTGTCATTTTCCCTTCATTAAAGTCTCCAAATTATTGTCCTCAATTACAAAGTACTCAAACTAAATATCCACTCATTTTCACGGTTCATTGCATCCTTCACAATTTCCATGCCACCTTTCATATATTTTAACTCTATATCCAAATCTTCCCTAAAAAAACTCTATGGAAATCTCCTCTAAAAAAAACTATATCTAGATCTCTATTTGTCATAAAAATTATCACAAATTAATTGTACAAATATTATTTCTCATCAAAATATTGTCAAGCTCAATTAAGTTTCTATAACCATCAACAACATCGTCTACCAATAACTTACAATCTAGCTCAATTGATGCTCTCGAAAGTCTCAAACCACCAAGCAAGTAATGGCTTCTCTTAATTAGTCCCCAAACTTCAGCTTCCATAAGTGAAAAGTAGCCAATCCGACCTTATTGTCATTGCTTTTATGAAATGTTCTTGACCATCATCAATATTACACTTCGTTGCTGTTGCAACAAATCTTTTGGTAGCTGCACCGAGACTCGAGTATATGCTTTTCTACTCCTTCCAATAATTTTTCGTTTTCATAGTTTCAAGGCTAAAGGAACCATAACATCATCCCGAAATCATGAACCATGTGCTGCAACAATATCGCAAAATCATGAACCATGTGCTGCAAAATTTCAATAAAGATCTCAATAACTTAATAACTTATCTATATATGACAAATGGAGTATAGATAAATTAATAAAGATCTTAATAACTTAATAAGTATTTTTGTACTTTTAATAACCACATTAAATTGTTAAGTTATTAAGTAGATATAATATTTTAAGATCTTGAAAATCACATGTCTTGAAATAGAATTATTTGGTAGTGTTCAGGAGCCTAATTGTGCGTGATGTGCGGAGGAATCAGAAATGGAAGTTCACTTGTTTTCAAAATGTGGTTTCACAAGTGCTTTTTGGTATGAAATATTCAATTGATTTAGGGTTGTTACTATGCTTCCATGGTACCTTTATACTTTGTTACATAGCTTCGTTTCTTAGCCCTAGAAGGGGAAGGGAATGAAAGGGTTGTTGTTAGTATGGCACACGGTATTATGGTCAACATTGAAGGTTAGAAACGATCACATTTTCTGCGTTTAGTCTTCAAAGTGGTGAAGATTGTAGATTCTATCAAGAACCTATACTAGAACTGGTTTTT
>Ga0315914_1009392_pt1 | contig 12592 bp, 8 predicted proteins | sample MpolenodulesMG_FD_203920 | JGI IMG/M metagenome (GOLD analysis project Ga0315914, IMG submission 203920) | Medicago polymorpha root nodule microbial communities from Los Angeles, California, United States - elongated nodules | ecosystem: Host-associated > Plants > Roots > Nodule | place: USA...
ACCCGTGTGCATGGGTGTTTTTGCCACCCCTAGTTACCTTACTGGTGCAGCTCGCGCGGCGAGCTGGAGCTTGTCATGGCGAGTTACTTAGTGCAACCCCTATGTTTTTGGGCGTCCCAGGAAGTTGGGGGTCGTTCTGGACCACTCTAAATGATTCTTTTGATGTGTTTGATTGATGTTTTCACTTATAAACCTACTGGAACATCAAACAGTTTGGATTAAGATTGATTTTGTGAATGGAATTGAAACTTAGTTGAAAAATGTTCAAGAACGTGAAATTTTCCGAAACTTGTTTTACTCAAATAAAATGATGAAATTATCATTTGTTTTCTGTAACTAAGAGTTTAGAATGATTAGGAAAGGTGTATGTGAGCTTAAAACTTGATCTTACTTTGAGAATGCAATACTTTATGAAGATAGAGAAAATGAGACGAACTTAATGAATTTTTGAAATTAACCGGAATTGAGCTATGTTGTTGATCTGTATGAACTATTGTGATGTTATGTGATATATGGAAATGCTTTGTTGATGTGTTTAAGCATGAATACCTTGCTCAGGGAATTATTTGGAAAACTATGAATTTTGTGAAAATAGACGAACTTTGTCAAAATGAGGTTTTATGATCGAATAACTTGTAAATGACTTTGTGAACATGATAACTTGGTGACATAAGAATGAATCAATGATTGATGTGTGTAAAATATGTTGGTTATCATGATGTGAACGATTGTTCGTCTATTGTGCAATTTTGTGCTTTATGAAGTGATTGTGCTTCTTTGTTGTGAATACTTGTTGATGATGATTGATGATAATTATGGTGCTAATCATGATGATGAATTTAGTGATGTTGTGATGAAACAATGATTATGAAATAATATGTAGAGATGAATAATTAATGATGAATATGTGGAGATTTTTACTTGATGTTTAATATGCAGAGATGAATTAATTGACGTTAATTGTGATGTATGAATGTATTGTTTGATAATGCAATATGTGGAGATATGTTGAGAATATGTAGAGTAAATTGGTGTCGTGCATTATCGAGTCAATATTTGGCATCCATGCATTCATAAGTCCTATATGTAGAGATATGCAGAGATATGTAGATGGATCACTTGGTAAAATTATCTCCAATATCCATCAACTATGAAGAAGGCGGATCACTCGGTAATATTACCTATAATATCCAAATACTTGCTGGTACCACATGCATGTAGAGTCGCGTCTAGAGCATTGCATGCATATGAATTATGTGATGATGTGATTGGTGAATTATTTGATTATATGTGGTGATGTGTACATGATGATGTTTGTCATTTGGTGATTTCTTGTACACTTAGTGATTTGATTTGATGATAGTTATTTTGGTGATAGTAATGAAGTGTGAATCATATGTATTTGATTTGGTGATTTCTTTGATGATGATTTCCTTACCTATACTTTTGGAATGATGAATTATATTTGTTGAGTTAATTAGGCAAGAGTTTATGTGATCCATATGATTGGTGTGAATTAGATGGATTATATGCATTATGTGAAGTACATGCTTTATGTAAAATGAGTGATGAGTATGTATATGTGCAGTTAGTATGATAACATGGTTTGTATTGAATTGGAGATAATATTCATGTGCAATTAGTATTCTAGGAATGATGAGTATGTATATGTGCTATGCATGAAATCCTTGAATGCTTATATTTGATTATAAAATATTATATAATCCCCTGTGGTCGTTTTGGTTGACCGCCTGCCTATTTGTATGAATGGGTAGACGACTTGCAGGATTAGTTGCTTTGCTTTTGCTTGCGAGTATGCTTGAGGACTAGCTTTGGAGCTACCTTGTTTCTTTTCTTTGTAGTCTAGTTCTAGGGTTTTGATTAGGATGTCGGTCCTTTTTTGGTTACTTTTTTCATGTCTTTATGAGAATTGTCACTCATTATGTTGAGATTTAAGATTATATTTGGTGATGTATTATGATACATGTGACATAGCTATTTTGGAGATTTTATTATCGTTGATGAGATGTTATGATATTATTTTGTTGTGAGTTTTGAAAAACTAATTATGCATGTTTTTGATTAACTGGAGATGTAGCATCTAAATTCCTTGAATGATTGTATTATTTTAAGGGTTTAGGGTGTTACATGGCTCGCTATGAGAATCCTAGAAATGGTGCTCTTTGACTTGACTTGCCTTCTTCTCGCTTCTTTCTCGCTATGGCGAGCTAACCTTTGCATTTCTTTGTTGATTTCTTGCTTGCTAAGTGTCTTGACATGCATTTTCTTGCACAATGGGATAGAGTAAGATACAACATGTAATTAACTTGTGATAACTTGTGAAACAAGTAACAAAAGTGCCTAAAATACAACATGTAATTAACTACTTTCTGGCACTTATCAGACACCGTATAACACATAGTATTATCTAAAACCTAATAAATAAACTTTAGCACATAATATCATAAAAAAAATGCAATATACTCATGGTTAAATGAAATCTAACTTAGTCAAGATTAAGCAAACGATAGCCACAAGATCGGCCATATTCCGAAGGTTCAATAAAAGAAAAGAATAACAAATGTCTAATGTGTATGACGAAGAAAACTCACTTAGAGGTATGCTTTTTGGAAGCGCTACATCCTCGTAGATATGGAGTAGGCGATGAAAGAGCTGCTAAATATAGTATGTTCATTGTATAGGGTAGTTCCACATGGACAATCACCTTTATTGGGCATGATCCCTTAAAGCTTAACTAGACCTTCATTTCTTGATCTAATCTATTTAGGGGACAAAAGATTTCGAGTAATAGACTTCATTTTCTTCATAGTTGGGGTCCAAATTTTTTCCATCACCACACTAATTAGTCCCAGCTTTTTAGCCAACTCATATCTATTATTCAACCAAAAACCCTTGCAACCACTCCAAACAACCTCGTAGTTTTAGAGTTTGATTTGTGCTGTTTTGATATTCTTTTAAATAAAATATAAATATCAACATTTGTTAAGACAAACTTATGTACATTCATATTCCTTCAACCACATGTTAGCATTTCTGCATTTGCCTAAAACACCACTTGATGTTCCTTTAAACATTTTAGCATACACGATATTTACATCTGCATCATCTCTCCTTTCATTGAATAAAATCTTTGCTATTAAAAAAAAAAATATACATAAAATTCCTCATTATTTCTTTTATCTTTTCAGGTTGATTTGAGCTTGTCCAAGTTATATAATCTCTGCAAAACAAACATACACACATATAAGGTAAAGTTTGCATTATGCAGAAATTTTCATGACCAATTGATAATCAAGCTTACTAGGATACAGTGGATATCCTCAAGAAAAGGCACAAGTAGAGAAACCAATATTTGCATTTTCTGTTTCAGCATGTCACTATTCTCTTCATCTCCAGTCTTAAGGAGATCAATGAATGTTTTACTTTCTGGAACTAATTTTAGAGCCACCTGCAATAGAATATGCTAGTTAATGAAAAAAAAATATTGATTTGCAAAAAAAAAATATTGCATGCAAAGTCCATATAATGGCATGAACTACTGATAGAAAAATGGAAGAAAATAACGAAAACGTGATCAGTACTCTGACAGCAGTTGATGAAATCCATCCATGCCATGGTTTTAATGTAACTTCATAAGATTCTTCAACTACTTTCTCCATTTTCTTTTCAGGTTCTTTTGATAGTATTTGTAATAATAACGAGGTGAAATCCAGGGTCCTGCAGAATATGTAGCACCATAAATTAAGATGATACTTTTGTAGTCTTCTAATTTTTATATTGAATTTCTGCTCATTGTGAGAATAATAGAAAATATCACTATTTCTAAATTTATTTCAAACCTTATCTTTATGTTTTTCTAAGTACATTCCGTCACATCCAACATTGTGGGTTTGATGTGTGTGTATAAATAGTAGATCATCTAATGGGATAAACTCTAATAACATGATATAAAATTTTCTTATATCAAATCCAACTCATTTTTATAAAACCGATGTATAAAATAAGATGTGTCACTCTTTATGAATTCATTTGAGATCTGTTCTGGACCAATCAGAAGGTCAATCCTGTGATGACACATATACAAAACCCTTTAGACCAAGGAGCGATGTCCTGCGTGAGCACGCTAGCAACGGTGTGTGCCACCACACTAAATCACGCCCCCCCGCACCGTCCACGCGGCCTTCAACGAATCCCTGATAAGGCGCCACATTTCACAGAAGTAGTTAGATCCTCCTCCTATATAAGGGTGATTCTGCATCACCCTCAATGTACGATTCATTTTCCCACACACTTTTACACATTCATCCTCATTTTCTACACTGACTTGAGCATTGGAGTGTTATCGTGCATGTATCCACCATTCGTTCTAATGGACCGCAAGCTAATTAATAAAGAAACAGGAAATATCAATCCAAATCAATGAGATTTGATTTGGTCAATTTGTGCATTAATAACAATAATCATGGTGTTGTATGTACATATGTTTATGACATGTTACAACTGCAAACCTAACATTTAGGCATATGTCAAGCAAGCAATTCAATTGTATTTATCACTCTTGTAATATATATACATGTATATGATCAATTGTAAGGTAAGAAAAAAATATATTCAATAATATGTACTTTATATGGTATGAGAGCCTCTCCGAGATCCATTGGGCCATCTACTATCAGGTTTCCGCTATCGGATCACCCACCATTTATGTCCACGAACCAAGCCCAATAGTGCTGGTCGTGAGGGTGTGTGTTAAGAGTCCCACATCGGACATGACATGACCTGACAATGTGTTTATAAGTGAGGTCAATCCTCACCTCATAAGCTGGTTTTGTGGGGTTGTGTTAGGCCCAACCACGATTTCTAAGATGGTATCAGAGTGAAGACTACATCGCCACCATGTTGGAGCACTGCACCGTCACTGTTGCATTCATCCGTCGTTACGGGACAAATCAAGATCTTACTTCTACAAACACTTAAAAAAAAATCTTCAATCCGCAGAACTTGACTTTTTTGGATTTTTTTAATTTTAAATATCTCCTTATAATCCCAATATATTCCACTTTTCAAAATATTTACGAAAATATATTCTTTGTTTCATCTTCTCATATATTGCATCCCCATCCACTTGTTCGAGATGTGTATTATTGACTATTGGAGTGTTGTAATGACAAAAATGGACTGCATTTGAGATCCTCTATAAAGTGTGGTGCATATTTGAATGTTAACTTATTGATGATTATATAAATCTCAATGTTGCTCACGACTTAAAGATAATAGCAGAATTTGAATGATAAAAATGTTAGAGAAACTAAGCATAAAATATATGCAATGAAAAAAGAGACAGCAGAAACTATTAATATAAGCATGCTCTATGTAAGTGAACTATTATAGAAGGGATCTCTAAGACAAAGAAAACATAGTAATATGAGGGACTCTTTATTTGTATTTCATTTTAATTTGGTCGGTTCTTGGTTAGATTTGTGTCCCCAATTTATTTGTTTTTCCTTTTTTTCTTCAATAATTTTTAGCTTAAATAAAAAGAAAAGTATTATTAGGTGTTACATATTATTATAGGTATATCACCTTGTGAGCCAAACAAAGGCCTTACTGCAGCTAGACCCCTTCTTTGCATTGCCTTGTGTTGCTTCCAATTTCAATATTTCAACTAAATTTAGATTTGTTGTTGGATTTGATTCATGCATTAGTTCCAATCTCTGCAATCAAACGGAATTTAATACGCAACTAATCATTGGTAGTTGACAAATCATCAATATTTTAAAAAAAATTACACAATGAAAGTCATATAATATAATAAATATACAAAATATCCCGTCCGACACAAAAACAATCCCCATGTTATAATGTAAAGAGAAGGGTTTTCCTTAATATTATAACTACCTAACTTTATTTTTGTTTTGTTGAAAAAATTACCACCTAACTTTTAACCCTAAGTTAACCCTTTATGTTAAATTTCTTTTTATCAAACAGAAAACTTTAAGTTAAAATTCTGTTACTTGAATTTACAATATTGAATCTACAAACTTAAATCAATGGAGAATGTAAGGAGAGAGTGGGACACAAAAAGGGTACTACCTAGGAAACGCAGGGTTCAAACCCTAATAACTAACATATATCACCACTAACATTTAATTTGTCTATTAAAAAACAAAATTGTAATAAGAGAAAGGTTAAATGGTTGGTTAGTATAATCAATTAATATAAGAAGAATTGAAAGTTTTTAGCTATGGATTAATTTTCTTTGTACCTTGATATTTTGATACACATCTTGTCTCAAAACAGCCATTGTTGGCCCTATTTTATCTGTAATAATTAGACACATATTTAATAAACAATGTGTTAGTATAGTTGTTACTCACATCAAAATTTGAACAATAATAACGAAACTAAGATTTGAAGTAAAAAAACATACCAAGAACTTGTAGAACCAAATAACATATAGAGAGGAAAGGCTTAATAGGGATGTGAGCAGCTTCAAGATTTTCTCCAGAAGGTTTAACTATCACAACCATAGAAAGCTCTTCAATAAAACAACTTATCTCTGATTTCTTCTCCATTTCTCTCTTGACACTCTTCATATTTCACCAACCTTCATTAGTTTCTTCCTTCTCCACAATTAAAGTTCTATACATATATTTATATACCACTAGATAGCAAGCATTTCAAACTTCTAATTTGTATCAAGTTTCTTATTTAAGGAAAAAGTCTTGCAAAGCTCAACTATATGTTAAATAATTAATATTCTACGAATCACTTGTCAAAGCTTCTTAGACTTGAACTCTTTTTCTAAATGAAAATTATTTTTGGTATGCCGATAACTCTTGTGCTGTATCAATTTTTCCCTTTAAACTATTGACGATGACATATATATTTGACCTTGGAATTATTGTTTATACTTATAATGTTTTTTAAAGCATTATATAACTAAATAAAAACCATGTAGGTCGAAATTGAAATCGACATGTCTAAAAGAATATAGTAGGAATCATTTTGCCTTGTTGATGTAATTTACAGTTCACATTTATATTCGCATGATAATCTAGGGTCATACGTAAGAACTGGCAGTAGGAACATAAATTTTTTAGTATCTTTTTTAAATGGGGAAGGACATGCCACATTTTTTTTTCCATGTACCCTATTTCATTTGTACTTATCTAAACCCTCTTTCTCCAAGGAAAAATTAGAAGTTTATACCGTGTTAATTATTTTTTTAAAAACGGTAAATGTTAATGTTAACATGTTGAGGGTTGTGCTGAAACCCTCAACTTTTTAGTAGTTTTTTTTTTTATTCCTACCATACTCTCTTCTCATGTGTCCTTGTATATTATGAAAATATTTCCGTCCGAATTATATAATATGAATTTTTTTTAGAGATTTTTAGCTTATACAATCCAAAAATCACCTAAACCCCAAAATCATACTATAATTGATATGAAAGTCTCTCTACAAACCTCAGTACTATCCCCAGATAAACAACACAACAATTTTTGGGGATAGTATGAGAGATGTCCATGATATCATAATTCACTCCTAAAATTAAATTTAAGAAAGAAAATTGTAGGGGATGAAAAATGAAGAATGAATGAAAATATTGAAGAATGCAATACCATTTATAACCATAAAAATTCTTGTAATGTAACTACAATTAAAGAAAATGTTTAAAATGACCAAGAATGCATTAGACACACCTCAAACCGTCCAAACCTTTCTTTTAACGCCACAATCCATATTATGGGATGGTTCAAATTATATATTCCTTATTCTTTCTCAGGACACATGGAGTTTAATTTCAACAACAGACATTAAACATAACAAATTCAACAACATAATAAAACACAATATCCATGCAAACTCTGATTTCTTCCTAGGTCCTAGGATGAATTGAACTTTCCCAAATATCTAGGAATGACCTGACCAAGGGAGCACCTAACTTGATTGTTCCTTCCAAATATGCCAACGAAATATAGAGAATACAGTTCTCACGCCGCCGTCGTTCCAGAGCTTCATCTATGTGAACCAAACACGCCCATCTAAGTCCATCGACAGACGACACTACTCAACACTATCCACCCTTCTTGTGTATATGTGGTTGAGACGACCGTTAATTTGGGCACCAGCCTGTCCTTCTAGTCAAATAGTGTGACCTCAACATGGACCTTAAATAGATTAGGTTTTCCCCCATTGTATTACATTGCAGCTAGCTTGGTGTTTACATTGCTGCTAGCTTGGTATTTCTTTGTTGTATTTTGCAAATGAATCAAAACGTCAATTTATAGAAGTTTTTGTGCATCATAGATCACAAAAATTGTCGGTGCAATGTGGACAACAGAAAAATCACGTATTTGATTGGTTTTGATTTAAAATCAGAAAAATCTTTGTTGACATCTTGTATTCTTATCTTTTCCCTTCTTTGTATGTGCGTGAGGGATGAAAAAGTTTTTCCTCCTCCCCCTCCATCTTCTTGTACAACAAGTTTAACACAAGGTGTCTAATAATTTATTGTAATAAACATTATGGTAATGTATATGTATAATGAACTATTGATCAGAAAATAAAATGTGTTCAATTATTGATAATTTGTATCATGTTTCTTTAAATTTATTTCATTTTTATTTGTTATTTTAATATTGTATGCCACTGTTTTGAAATGCTAATTGAAATTTGGTTAAACACAAATCAGATTATATAATTTGAAAATTCCCAAAAAGAAGTTTGGACTTTGGATTATGTAATTCGATAGAGACATTTTTGGGATTCGTAGGGCGTGTGACAAGAGTGTAGAGTGGAAGAAAACTCAATTTGAGATGGAAAATATATAAGAAAACAAACAGGAAAATATGGAACCAAAGTTGTACATCTATGCATACCTTAAGTGATATGCTCTAAGTACGGCTGAAGATATACTAGACTTAAAACCAAAGACATTCAGGGAAGTAGTTGAGAGAACAATGGTTATAAATACTTAGAGCTAGTGAATGAGAAAATGAATTCAGCGGAAAAGAACCAAACTTGGAAGCTTTTTGAGATACCTAAGAAACAAAGGGTAGTTGGATGCAAATGGATATTCAAGAAGGAGGAGAATTCACTTGATGTGTTAACTAATTCATTACCAAGATCAAGGTTTAAACATAGCTTGACTTGATCAATTTTGTTGAAAAGTAATTGCAAAATTTGAGAGAGCAGCAAGTGGTTTATGGGTAAATGTTGAGCATCGCCACTGATTTGAAGTCAAAGTATGGTGAATATGCCTTCAAATATGTGTTTTCATTGGCTTCTACAGGTGATGATTAAAATCATGGTAATGAAAGCAATGAACTGATTCGAATCATGATGCTGAAAATGAATTCATGTTGCATTCAACCATGTGGGTCGAACTAGGAAGTCCTGAGATTTGATATAGCTAAATGTAAGATGATTTAGTGATTCTATTTATTTATAAGTTTTCTGATTAAATCATCCCGTGGTCGGAAGTGTAGGCTAGCAAGCGCTAAACTTAGATTGAAAAGAGACAAGTTTGCAAGCGACAAACTTGTGAAAATATGGTTCTAGAATCCACCGAATTGAGGAAAACTCTCTAAAATATTATTGAATGAATAAAAGTTCATTTAGGCTCCAACTATTAAGCTTAAATAGGGAAATATCAAAACCATATGGGTCGAAAATAACAAACTGAAACAAAAACAAGAAATTACTAAAATTAGGCTAAAATAAAAATACGGAAACCTTCTTACATCAGTCTCCTTCACCTCTGAAGAACTCAACCCCAAGTTCTCATTCTGATAAAGAGCTTCCCATGCATGTTGGCTCCTCTAATGAACAAGAGACCACCCTTCTGAATCTCATTTTTTGAAGTTTATGGAACCTATGATACATGAGAAATAGTGATCTCCACTAAGAATTTTTAAATTAAGAAGCAGGTTCATTAAGATAGGCATATTTGCATCATGATTATTCTCATTAATAACATGGAACCAGCCTCCTTTTTGCACATATTTGTATAACTCCACAAGGTATAGCTTCAGATTACCAACAAACAAATTTTTAGTGAATGTCTTGATGATTTTTATGATATTACTTCTCTCACTTGAATGAGTTGAAAACGTCATAACTTTAGCATATATCGGTGCCACAAACATTTAGTGTGTCCCAATTCCCACATGCTTCCACTCAATTGTTTAGAAGAGACCACACAAAATACCCTCTCACATCTACTCCTTTTCTTATTGATGTTGCTTGAGAATCCAAGTAGCTACTCATGTACTATACTCTTTCATGATAGACCTCATCTTTCGTAACCTCTTCATTCATGACAACATCAAAAACAAATTTACGCTTCTCCATGGTTTGTTTCTTTTCGACAGGTTCTTCATCCTTGATTTCTTCAGCATGTTACTCAATTACATCAAGCTCTCCAGTTTCTTTTTCTTCTGATTCTTCTTTCGGTGATTCATCATTTATATTTTCTCCATCACTAAACCTAAATAGAAAATAACATGTTTGCAAGCGACAAACTTGTGAAAATAGGATTTTGGAATCCACCAGAATTTGAGAAACTCTTTAAAATATTATTGATTGAATTAAAATTGGCTACAACTATTAAGCTTAAATAAAGAAATAACAAAACCCTAATGGGCCGAAAATAACAAACTCAAACAAAAACAAGATATTACTAAAATTAGGCTAAAATAAAAATACTAATAAAAATACTAAAGAAACCCTCTTATATCAAATCATTTGTGCTATTTACAAGTGTCTAGTCTAATATTACCATTATCATCAAAATATAGCAAATGTTAGCTGATTCTATTTGTTTATAAGTTTTTAAATTAAATCATTTGTGCAATTGTGCTATTTTATAAGTGTTAATATTTTTAAACAGTGAATCATCTACTTAGCACAATTCAATAAAGATAATTTTTTAATTGGGACCGAGTTATACGAACGAGTCATTCAATGCAATTCGGTTCGGTTATACAGTTCGACTAATAACTCGATGATTGGACCAACAACCCGATGATCCAGTATCTTACCGAGTTGATCACCGAGACGGTTTTTAAAACTATGCTAGAGGGACGAAGGTAGTATATTTCCTAATATTTTTATGTGAGCGCCTCTTACTAAGTTATTTAATTTAGATTTGTCCTCGTGAGCTTAGCTCAGTTGGTAGAGACAATGCATAATATATGCAACGTCCAGGGTTCAAACCCTGGCCACAAAAAAAAAAAAATTAAAGATTATTTGTTTTTTAAAGTCAATTTACATTTTAACCAAACATATAACAAAATTTATTTAAAACTAAAATTTCGAACAATCCACATGATATTTAAGGATATACTTATATGTAAATTTAACACAAATGGTAAAAAGGTGTAGAGACATTTGATATGATTCATCGCATGGCATGTTTAAATCTTTAATTTTATATTTTTCTATATTTAGTTTGTGTCAGTTTCACCATTAGACTAATAACAAAAAAATAAAATAATAATTAGCCATACTCTAATAAAGCATGGGTTGGTTAGGTTTGAATTTGAAAATTCATGAACAAAATCCAACTGAAATTGTACACAAGTTATTTGATGCAAAGGGAAAGAAGAGTAAAAGAAATTAATAACTTAACAAATAACAAGTGACTGTGTTGCACTGAACTGAGTCAAGAGGGTTAAGTAGAGGCCGTGTTTGTGTGTTTTGGACTTTGGTCAATATCAGATCCTGTCTTTGCCAAAGGCTGCGAACTGGTTTTTTCTCTTTGCTGGATTCTACTTTTACCCTGAAAATGGCTTGACTTGATCAATTGAAATTTTCAAACTTGATACGACATTTTCGACATGCACACTTCTGTTTGTGTCTAATAAAAGTCAATCCACCAGTTCCATTTTACTTAGGCTTTGTCTATGAGTTTGAAGGAGAACATAGCGGAGGATTTTTTTTTTTTAAAAAATAAGTGGAAGAAATAGAAGATATTAGGAGAAGGAGCTTTGAGGGGTTTATTTTTCTTTAAAATATAAACCTTTCTCATTTGAGAAATTAACAAATTGTAGTGGAGAATGGTTTTAGGAAGTTTGTGAGGGTTTATATGAATTCTTCAAATTTAATATATGTTATTATAATATTTTTATAAATTAAAAATATATAATCATAAACATTAATTTATCACTCTCTAAAAAAAACTTTTTTAAAAATGTTATGAAAATGGCATCCATAGAAGGAAGGAGAGAAAACTAACAAACTCTTTGTATTGATGGAAAAGGAATATTACAAATGAGTGAAAGTGTCCCTCTAACATGGTGGTTATAAATTATTAGCTAAAATATGGTTTTAGTCCCTGCAAATATGCCTCGTTTTGGTTATAGTCCCTGTAATTTTTTTTTGTTGTTTTTGGTCTTTGTAAATATGTCTCGTTTTGGTTTTGGTCCCTGACCCCACTTTAGTGATGATTTGCACATGTGACACATGATGACTGAACCCATTTATTAGAAAAATAGTCCCTGCAAAATCTTTTGATTTTTAAAAAGGTCCCTGCAAAATATTTTACTTTTGAAAATAGTCCCTG
>Ga0315914_1009393_pt1 | contig 12590 bp, 5 predicted proteins | sample MpolenodulesMG_FD_203920 | JGI IMG/M metagenome (GOLD analysis project Ga0315914, IMG submission 203920) | Medicago polymorpha root nodule microbial communities from Los Angeles, California, United States - elongated nodules | ecosystem: Host-associated > Plants > Roots > Nodule | place: USA...
GGGTTGAATTGTGTTTTCAAAAACTTCTCCTTCTTACGTTATAAACTGTTCCCAGGATCAGAGTCTGACTTGAGTTCAGAGTCTTAATGCAGCGGATAGAGAGTAAGAAAGCAGAGAAAGAAAGAACACAAGCAATTATACAGGTTCCTTCCACAAACCGGAAGTAGTTCTGTCCCCCTTGCACTTCCAAGGAGAGTTTCACTAAAATGTAATATCAAATTACAAGTTGCTCAAGGACAACTCCAAGAGACTTCCTTTGCTCAATCACAACTGAAAGAGACTTCTATGCTCAATCACAAAAGAAAGAGACTTCTCTAAACAATTACAAAGAATTGAAAAAGGGTTTTGAATACTTGATATACAATCAGAGGTATTCACAAAACAATGCAAACAGAACAGACTCTGTTTTTCTAGACACTTAAGAATTCTAAGATATGAACTTTGTAAGAATTCTCTAAGTTGTTGATGTGAATAAAATTTTGCAGCGTTTTGGCTCAGATAATATGTGTTGGTCTTGTTTCTCTATTTGTTCTTCAAGTCTTCATCCCTATTTATAGAGGATTTGAGAGACGTTGAGAACTAGCCGGTACATCAACTTGACTTGACTGAAGCTTTGATTCTTCACCATTGATCTTTTGCCCGATTTAATAATTGTCCTATGAAGAATCAATTTCAAATCCATTCCAATAGAGAAGGAACAATGTCTGCAAACATTACTGTTATTCTTGTCTTGATGTAGAGACAAGATACAAAGATGGTGGTTGCAGAGGCAGGCGCAGAATTAGTGGTTGTACACTTCGTACACTGTACTTTGTCAACGCTCTTAAGCTTCTGGTGAAGTAGCTTCTGATGAGATGCTACTAATGATCTTGCTTCTAATGACCTTGCTTCTGATGACGTGATCTTCAGGAGCGCTTTTCTTCAAACGCATTTTCTTCAGATGCTTTAAGCTTCAATATAAATTCCTTTACTCTTTGACTTGTTCAACCAGAACCTCTATGAATAAGACTTTGATTATGATCCTGTACACTTGAACAAATGTTTAGCATATCCAATTGACAATTTTTAGTACCTTGTTATCATCAAAACTTAGAAGGTGATTTTGCGAAACACCCTTTGTTCCAACAAATTCATCATATCTCATGCATATTAATTCTCAATTTAGTCATATTTTATCATATTATCATGAGCATAAAGTCGTTTGCAAGCTAACAAATCATATTTCAACATTTCACCAAGGTTCGTCTATAAATTATAAAGTTCGTCTATTTTTCACCTTTTTACCAAAAACCAAATTTCATGTTCTCATAGTTTCTTTATCAAACCTACATGCTTCGTCTAATTCCATTATCACAGTAAACAGGTCATAACATCATTATCCGATTATTTCAAATTCAAGTCCGTCTCCATTTTAACTAAACCAATATAACTCCAAGCTAATTATGTTCCAGCAACTATTTTAATCAAAACAACAAATTCTTACCCTTAAAAAATCGCCTAGGAACCATACAAACCACCTCCCAAGCACCCACGAAAAAATGCAAGAAGATTTTTGCATTGTACAAGGCGTCTGGCGCTAGGGAGAGCAGAGTCAAGCGCTGGCGCCAGCGCTGCGAAAGTGGCCTTTTGGTGTGTTTTGGCCTCGGGTTTTCATCCAATTTTTCCCAAAAGTGCTTATTTTGATCCCCCATCAACCCAAAGTGCTTTAAAACTTATCCCAAGGCTCAAACAATTTAATTAAGCTACTTTCATAACACTCAAAACATTATAAACATCAACTCACCTAGTTTTCACTTAAAACACCAAAGTTCCAAAAACAACAACTTACTTCATCCAAACACAACACAAACAACAACCACAACTTAAACTTATTATTTTCATGAACGCAATCACTCAACTAGAACATACATCATGAATTGAACAACATTCAACAACAACATCACCATTTTCAGCAATTTAAGGTAGAATCTCAAAGTAATCACTTCAACATATATCAACAATCAAATTCAAGAATCAATAACAAGTTTTCAACCATTTTCACATACCCAACATCACCACTTAATTATGAGCGCGAAAATTAACATCCAAAATCATCAATTTCACAAATTAATCAAAAAAAATATGACCCATAAGCTAAAAATATGATTATAGATTATTATGAAAGAACAAACTTATCCCCTTGACCTCAATTCTCCTTAAGCTTAAGCTACTTCACCAAAATCTTCACTCCCTTTTTGAATCCTAGCTTTTGCTTCTCTTTTCTCTTCACTTGTTCTCTCTCTCTCTCTCTCTCTCTCTCTCTCTCTCTCTCTCTCTCTCTCTCTCTCTCTCTCTCTCTCTCTCTCTCTCTCTCTCTCTCGCCACCCTTTTGTGTAAATGTGAAATGAAAGTCTAACCCTAATTTTCACTAGTGTTATCCTTACTAGACTCTCGACCCGCGCTATCGCACAGGTTTGTTATACCATAATATCATTATATTTTCATTATTATCATATGAAAAGTATAATTTCTGTATAATTATAATTTATAGACCAAACTTCGTAAACTGAAATAGTACATCAGTACAGAAATTCACTCAAACAAACATATATCAAAGTGATATGAAAGTTAATGGTGAAAATTAAATTCCTTAACCTCACTGTATGTATGAAAGATGAAAAATAGAGTTTACAAATATAAGATGGATTAACAACGTAAAATCAAATTACACCAAAATCATGATAAAATCACCAATGTAATAGATGAACATAGGGCACCACTTACAAATCTCATAACTACAAACAAACCAACAATACTACCAATTTGATCTCAAATCATTCCATGCATCACTTAAAGATGAGAGACCAAAAGCAAAGAAACAAATAAAGTCAATTCCATGAAGGTAGCAATCTTTAGAAATCTCTGCATGATGTCGTCAATTATGCCGAGAATTATGCAAAGAATATAACACCAGCCACTTCTACATGATCATAAGCTGAAAGTAGCAATCATCACTCTCTGGAACAACCAATATCCACAATAATGGACATATATTATGCATAAAATAAATCACCAAATGCTTCCAAGGCTAAATAGTCTTTGGGATATAAATTAATATCAACAAACAAACATGTCTCCTCTTGCACAAACATCTGTCCACTCCCTACACCAAGCACACATGCTCCAAAAATTCTGCATTATGCAGAAAAAGTTTGCAATTTTCAGCAGCCTTATAATCACTATCGAGCAGTAATATGGAGGAAAGATGCAAAAATATCCTTTTAGAAAATAAGAAGAATGGAGGAGTTGTGTCAAGAAAGAAGAAATGGAGCGATCAGGAAGAAAAAAAGAGATGTTTTAGATTATCTTGAGTGTGGCAAGCAGAATCCTAGAAAGTCTCCAAATTATTTTCTTCTATGCATTGAGCAGTGCGCATTGAGTGACTCAAGGATAAGGAAAACGTGTGAAATTAGTTGGTGGGTCAGAGTAGTTAAGCTGCATTTATGTCATGATTTGGGAGGGAAATAATATATTAGGGTTGTCATTAGGGTTAGGGATTTCCTCCTATCAGACTACCATAGATTTATATTAAGTAAGATAAGATATACTCCAACTAGTGGGCTAGGTCATCTCTTCTCATATTGGGCCTATTAACTCTTACCACCAATTAAAAATGTTAGAGTTCTACTCTTTAGCCAAATGGTTTTGCTCATTCCCAAAGAAAATGACCAAAATGCCCCTGCGCAGAGTTAAATTTGTGTGAGTTAACTCATGCAGCATGAGTTAACTCACGCAGGGGCATTTTGGTCATTTCACTTGGGAATGAGCAAAACCATTTGGGTAAAGAGCAGTACTCAAAATGTTATTACTCACTTAACTCATAAAACATCTTATTAATTACCATATTAAAATAATTACCTCAAGTTACTACTAATTTTGGTAAAAATAACTATTCACACTAAAACAATAAAATATTCTTCATTCTAAATTACTAATTTACCCTGGCTCCTCAAATGACCAAAATACTCTTAGTCTTAAAAATGACTAAAATACCCCTCTCGCCTAAAAGTCCACTAATCCCAAATCAAACATACAAACAAGCAAATAAACACATATAATAAATAAATAAAATAATTCTAGCAAAAAACGGGCTGTTATAATAAATGTAAAGAATGACTGCCACATTCTTGAAGAATTATAAGATTTGTTGTGGATCTATCACAAGAATAAGGATGTTCAAGATAAGGATCTAGAGTTGGTTCATTCAAGAACCTAGAGGAGCAAAAATAACTCTCAATTCAATACAATATTGAATACCAAAACTCATGCATTAACTCAATAAAAAATGACCACAATAATGTTATGGTTATTACATCCTCAAAAAAAATGTTATGGTTATTACTTTTTTCACCCTATCCATTTCTTGCGTGCTTTATTTTTAAGAAAAATGCCCTTGAGCAATTTAGAATTTTATAATTGGAAATGAGTTTTCCTCGTGTTTTTGGATGGAGTATGAGCTTTGCACCTGTTCAAATTATAAAATTTGAACACTTCATGTACACCCTTCTTGTACCAAGAATTTAGGGAAAAACAAGTTCGGATTATACAATGCGAACTTTATCATCACATAGACTGAATTTGTTTGAGACAAGAATAACTAATTTAAGAACTATACTCATCGGCATGAGTTTTTCAGGTCATTGTTAGTTGTTCTAGTCGAGTCCTGATCGAAAATATGATTTTCAGACTATTTGATCGGATTGCTCCAAATCTTGTTTTCAATCTATTTTGCACTTTTATATTTTCAAGCTATATTATATTTTAATATGATTTTAAGAATTATACAATTTTCATTTCAATGATACCAATAATATAATAAATATAATATAAATTCTTATCTTTTTTAACTATAACAACAAAATAACATTTTTATAGTCAAAATTATTTAAAGATATAATTGAAAGTAAAAAAGACAGTCTAAATACAATATTCTCTTTATATATAATATAGATATTAATACATTGGTTCTCATTAAAAATTTAGCTAAGATTTGCTGGAATGAACTTCTACATTTTTCCAATTGGAAAGTGAATTTTATTCGTAAAATGGGGATTTTGGTAGCTCACTTATTGCCTGGCCACCTCTGAGCCAATATTATTTGGCTATACACCCTCCTAGCTTGTATTGTTACTCAAGTGTATAATTTGGCTATACACCCTCTTCGAAAATCAACATGGGCCTAAATTATTGATATATCAGTTTCTATTAAAAAACAATACATATTATTATTGTTTACAATAAATTCGTATTTATATACGACAAAAATTATTTTTAAAAGAAAAAATTAGATTCACCTAAAGAAAGAGAGAGGTATAAGAAACAAGCTCTTTTTTTTTAGGGAATGAAACAAGCTCTTTTAACATTACCTGTGACAATTATTTTCTGAAGGAGTGAAATCAATCTAGTTCTTACCACTTTATGTGTGACCAATTTTTAAAATGCGAGATTCAAATAGATTTCACTCAAACAGAATGTTGAAAATAAAGTATTCTTGTACTTTTCTTATGTCAAAGAAAGAAAAATGACAACAAAGTATAAACAATTTCTCTCATGTCAATGTGTAGAATAATTTCTTAATCTGCATTGTTTATCAACAAATTAAATCCAAATGAAACAAAAATTAAGGAAAAATGTACCCTTGTTGTGCTAAAAAGTTGAAATAAACAAAGCATAGTGCGATTGTGTTAAAGAATTTGTTGCTAATGTTTTTTAACTATTTATTATATTACAAAAATTAGAATTCAACTAAAGAAAGAAAACATTTAAAAAGAATCAGAAAAATTAGAAAGAGGACTTAGTAAACTCCCACGCTAATGTCAATGTGCATTTTTTTAAAATTCTTTTCGATAAATGTTGTTAATTTTTTTAATGTGTTTATTTTAGTAGCAAATAACTAAATTAAAATGAAACAAAATTTAGGGAAAAAAATAGTACCCTTGTGCTATAAAACAGAAATAAAGCAAAACATAAATGCAACTATGTGGCAAGCACTACCAATGAGAGTTAGTCGTAGCATATGACTTGGTCTACAAACCCCAAATAAAACGTCGTTTACTCTCCATAGAATTCTAATGCCAAATTCTCGTTGAGTGGAAAAGTTAGTTAGTTTCTTACCCATTTCTCACCCTCCTTTTACCATCACTCATTCATTCAACACAAGATCCAAAATCAATGGAGAAATTCATTATCAACTTCCCACTCTTCAATCAATATATGTAAATAAAAATGCTCCATATCAAGATATAGATATAAATAAAAAATACGGTTTTACTCATGCATTTGATGACATTTCACATTATCCCCTAAAAAATCACATTTCACATTATGTTACTTTGTTTACTATATTAGTTATTAAAATATCTATATTCCTCTTCATAAAAAAAAGTTATTAAAATATCTTCATAAATTATCTAAATTATCTATATGATGAAATATAATTGAATGCATGTGTAAAATGTGTTAATACTAACTAGGATCGAGTCACAGTGTTTAGAGGTTTAAACTAAATTTTATAGTAATATACTCCCTCCGATCCTATTTATAAGAAACATTTGACTTTTTTGATTCGTTGCATAAATGATGTATTTAGTCTATATTCTAGACTAGATACATCAATTATTCAATGAATCAAAAAAGTCAACTTTTCCTTATAAATAGGATCGGAGGGAGTATTTTTTTTAAAAATAACTCGAAACTTAGTAAAAAAATAGATTTTGTTGAATTCAATGTTTAAACTTGAGTGAGAGAAGACATAAGACCTTCATCTTGACTAAATATTGAGTTAGACATATAGTTATAACCAACTTTAATTTTTTAATTTAAGTCAAAAGTTTTGAAATCTAGAACCTTAGATTAGGTTGCTTGTCACTTAGATCGACTTTGATATTAACAATTTATACCAATCAATCCTTAAAAATATCTATTTAGGTTGATTTGGTGGTATTGCCTTGTGATCTAGTAGTGTGCTCTTCTCATAATTTTTGGTTCAATTTTACTCGGCACCAATTTTGATCGGTTAATTTAGTTTCTTAAAAAAAACATCCTTAAAATCAATTCTTACGAATTATTGTTGTGATTAATTTTAATTAGTAGAATAACTAACATGTTTTCTGTTGAGACATGATGACAACACAATATAACACATAATTATTCACACTCTTCATTTTTATTAATTAAACTTTTTTTTCCAAACTAGAAGACCAAACGACATGCTAAAAGCTAGCATTGCTACTGACCTTTGGCTTTGAGATCAAAGGCACAAAAGTAACAACCTAATTATTTTAAAAAAGAACAAATAACAGATTCTTTGTGTATTTTAAGAATTTAGTATGGTCAATTTCCGAATAAATAGTAGTACCATAAATCTGTGGTTGCCAAAACCATTCGCCATCAAAACGACACGTGTGTGATATGAGTTATGTGTAACTCTTCACTTTTACATTGTTGTTTATCATATATACACAACCTAGTTGCGTTCATCAATCGGCTAAGTCGTTTTGTGTCTATAATAAATAAAAAATTCAAGACCCTCTCAGCTATTTTAATTATCATATATAAGATTTTTTTAGTGGTGGTTGAGGTTTGAACCCCAGATCATACATATATTATGCATTGTCCATACCAACTGAGCTAAGCTCATGAGGACAATTATCATATATAAGATAAAGTAACGTTTTTGTTTATCAAATGTAAGTAAACTTAGAAATAAGTGACATCTATTTTAAAAATTCTACATCAGATAAAAGATGGTCTGAATATATGTTTATAAATAAATGCAATCATAATTTTATAAGTTGATTTCGTGGAGTTGTATCAGACTCGACCACTATTTTTAAGAATCTATATATTCTCTAAAAAGAAAATTATAGTTCAATTGGTTCACTTGATTTTATCACGGTTAAATGGGGTGTCTGTTAGATAAATAAATAAATATGACATTTTAAAAATAATACAAATAAAAAGTGTAAATATAAAAACTTATCAAGCTAATTGTGGTTCAACTAGTTCAATCATTATACATTTGAATTCAATTAAAGTGTGATACTTTGAGATTGAATCATACGATAAACTAGTCGATTCTCGATTGAACCAGTTAGTTCATCATGACTTCTAAAACATTGATTTTAAGATAAAACATAGACAACTATATAATTTCATTTTCCATTTTCTTTAAAAAGAGATTTTACTAAATGGAAGAAAAGAGAATTGAGTAGTTGAAATTAATGAATTTAAGTTAAAAACAAAATATGTAGGAAAATCCAAAGTTGAATTTTGAATGAAACAATTTTTGCAAATTAGTTCAGTTTAAAAATGATAAGGATCCGTTTCTCCTAAAAACCGGAGAGCTATGACTAAAAAATTAGAGAAAGGGTACTTTTGGAAATTAAAGAAAGTGTTAAAAAGATTGAAAAAACCAATAAAAAGAAGAAAGATTGAGTGGAGAATAAATAGAGAAACGGGCAAGTCTGGCATGTTACATGTTTCTTCTCTCACTTCATGCATGTCCATCTTCAATTAAATATCAATAAATTCAATTTTAAATTCATTCAGGTTTCACTCTTTATGTTTTTCTTACGTTTATTTTTTTATTACCTTTTTTGGCCTTAGTGAAGAGGAATGCTTGTCACCTACTCCTTTTATAGTTTCTACTCCCTCTTCTTTTTCTCTCTCAAAACCAAACAAAATCATCATCATAATAAAAGTTAACTCTGTTTTATTATTCCTCTATTTCTTCTTCTTCTTCTTTTGTTTTTTTAGTTTCATCATTTTATGGATAAATACAAGTGCAAACTTTGCTATAGAAGCTTCAACAATGGAAGAGCATTGGGGGGTCACATGAGATCTCATATGATGAACCTTCTTGTTACAAAGCAAGAAGAAGAATCATCGCGAACGGTTCAACTTAGTTTTGAAGCTGAATCAGCACCGTCTTCATCATCGTCATCAGAAGATGGTGACGTTGATGAAAAGGGTCTTAATTATGGTCTTAGAGAGAATCCAAAGAGAAGCATTCGTCTTGTAGATCAAGAGTTTTCTTTTCCACAAGTGGATACAAGTTCTATGATTCTTCAAGATATAGAAAGCGAAACTGAATCATCGAAGAATAATCCAACTCGGAAAAGATCCAAAAGGGTGTGGAAAATTCGCGGGTTTGATCAAAAGTATTACAATGAAACTGCTACGAAGAAAATGAAATTTTTTAACAAGAATGATTCTTCGGTTGTTGAACATGAACCTGTTAGTTCGGTTTCTGATGCAACAACCGAAGAAGATGTTGCATTTTGTCTAATGCAGTTGTCAAGAGACAAATGGAATAGACAAAATGAACAATATGAAGATGTGGAAGAAGTAGATGACGAAGACGAAGCTGAGGAAGAAGAAGAAGAAGAAGATGAAATTGAAATCGAAAGATCTTTGGAAGATAGTGATGAATCTCAAGAGCTACTAAAAGTATGCAAGAATAATAATAAAGTACGTAAAGGAAGGTACAAATGTGAAACATGTAATAAAGTGTTCAAATCTTATCAAGCATTGGGTGGTCATAGAGCAAGTCACAAGAAGATTAAACCAAACATAACGATGGAAGAATCGTCGCCAGAATTCGAAGTTGTTGAAAAGAAAGTTCATGAATGTCCGGTATGTTTTCGAGTATTTAATTCGGGTCAAGCACTTGGTGGACACAAAAGAACACATGTGATTCATGGATCATCATCAACAACAGTTCCAATTTTCAGCTCAAAAAGAGTTGCAAAAAGTGTTATAGATCTTAACCTTCCTGCTCCAATTGATGATGATGAAGTTAGTCAAATTGAAAATTCTGCTGTTTCTGATGCAGAATTTGTCAAAACTCGTTAAGCATCATGGATGGTTTTTTTAAATTTTTGGTGCATTGGTTACTTTATGATCTAAAGGTAACATTTTTTTTTTTTTTCATTTTTAATAAAGTTCTACAAATTTTGTTATACTTATATGGTTACTCTATATATTATTGTAATAATAATTCTTCAATGATTTTATTTGTAACTGTAATTCAGTTCTGAATTATACTACTTATAAAAAAAAATCTGATAATTGTTCAAGAGTTTTTATTGTTGTTTTAGGTTAATTATGGAAAATACCAAGTAACTGTTCTGCAATATATTGATGATGATGATGAATATTAAAACAGGAATGTCGTTTTTAAGGAAAATATTTTTATTAATATAAAAGTAATTTCCACTTCTGACTTCCAAGAGCATTGTACAGTTCATGAAAAGAAAATGTGGTTTCTTAATGGTTCTTGATTTATTATATTTTTTTCTTTAAGACATTTGAAAAGTTTCATATCTTTTTCAATATTTTTTTCTACTTGAAAGAAAGTTCTGTATCATCATTTTTTTCGTATGTTTCTACTAGTCACTTTTCATTGCAACTTTCCATATTGATCTTCATAACTAGTTGAGATTACAAAGTGAAATGAATATAGCATTAATTTTGTTTTAAAAAATACAGATCCTTTCTTTTTGGGAAGAAATATGTTATTTTTGACAACAATGAATTCTTGCTAACCATACATAGAAAAACATTGAATTAGTAAGATTGACTTTAAACTTGCCATGTGACTCGTGATGTGTTTGTGAGATTTTTTCTCATATCCAATACTATTTTTGTTTTATGAGTAGATAAACACGTAAATTCGACTCAGCTGAACTTGACTCGAATCATCTTTTTGGTTTTTTGATAAAAAAAATAAATAAAAATACTCAAGTTGGTCTTTTGCTTCTTTACGAGGAACTTTAAGTCACCCCTATTAATTTGCAACAAACATAACAACCATTTCTTACCTATGTTCATTAATTTATTTTAGTTTTGTATTTTATTGGAGGTGGTCAAATTAGTAGATATAGAGATTTAAGACTTCACTTAAATAGAATCTGACGGATAACATTTGGGTGACATTGTGGTTGGTGACATTTGTGACATTAACCAACCACAATATCACAAGTGTACAAAAAAAACATCATTGTGAGAGAGAAAGAAGAAATCCACTTGTGACATTATGGTTGGTCAATGTCACTAACCACAATGTCACCCAAGTATTATCCGAATCTTACTGGTTAACAAACCCAACAAAATTAGAAATCATATTGAAAAGTTGAAAGTTGAGTTCCTAGATGACATTGCTATGTTATTTCTTTCCATAATAATAAAGTAGGATACTTGCTACTTGCTAGGACTCATTGCATTTCTTTGAGTGGTGACAATTTCATGCTTTTAATTTACCACTTCTTTTACATACTTTCTTTATACGCCACTAAACTATACCTCATTTGAATCTTTCTGCTCAGTGACTTGGTTTCTATGTTCCATTTCGTCAAGTTTCCATCATGATTAGATATGTTGAAAAACAAAAATTATAAAAATACAAATAAAAATTGATAAAAATAAAATAGTAAGAAACTCTTCTTGGTTGATTTCATCTCCAACTCATTGATAAGAAACGTATTCTCTTCTAACTAGAGTTTGATATTGGTGGGTCTACCGGGGGATCGGATCGATATCTCAATTGGTTTGAGTTAATAGAAAAGTAGTTGAAGGTCCTGAGTTCAAACTCGAACAATCCTATAAATATTAATTTGAGAAACTAACAACCAACCTTTATCATTAAAAAAAAAAAAATACCGATATGTCTATCCATTTATGCTTGCCTCATAATTGGGCCGAGTTAGACCACACCAAAATAATTCCAAGACTTTTCTTTTCCAATCCTATTGATTTCTCTTGCGCTCTCTTTTGTTCGGATTATATAATCTGAACAACATAAACAACACCCTATAAAAACCTACAAAACATGTTAAAACATTTCGGATATGCCTGTCCATTTATGTCGAATTTTGCTCTTCCCCCTGCACAAAACACTCGCACCCTGCAGCCATGCCTAAAATACCCGTGCGTTAGTTAACTAACGCAGTGTAAAACTAAGCGTTAGTTAATTAACGCTGCGACACTTAACATGCGCATGTATAAAACACTGCGTGCGTTAACCCACACACAGTGTTAACACATGCGTGAGTTAACTCACGCCTAGTTTTTGCAGAAAACCAGAAGAGGCATAAACCTCTCTTTTCCCTAAATTTTCAATCCTTCTTTCATACATTCATTCATTCAGTCATTTGCATACATTTTAAGAAGAACCCTACGACGGATATGTATATAACAAGACCTATATGACAAGTTAAGAAGAACCCTACGACGGATTCTAGTATGCACGACCGTCTAGGCATGCAAGCCCACACACGTATAATCAACCGCCAAGTTGTATTGTAGACACGTGGTAACCCTAGGTTTCCCCGCGGTTACCTATAGCCTAGGGTTAGGTAGAACTCACTGAGACATTATGTCTCATCCCAATCCTTATTTGTTTCAGATCAGCAGGTTGGTTAGCAGTGTAACGCCCGTTTATTTTATTTTTGGTAGAGTTTAGAGTCCTATTTAATTGATTTATGTGATTATGTGATTTGTTTATTTAATTAAATGGTTTTATTAATAGTTAATAAGAATAAGATAGGAAT
>Ga0315914_1009394_pt1 | contig 12589 bp, 5 predicted proteins | sample MpolenodulesMG_FD_203920 | JGI IMG/M metagenome (GOLD analysis project Ga0315914, IMG submission 203920) | Medicago polymorpha root nodule microbial communities from Los Angeles, California, United States - elongated nodules | ecosystem: Host-associated > Plants > Roots > Nodule | place: USA...
ATTTTGAATTTGTTAGTGCAGGATGGCCTTAGTAAAATTAAGGATATCATTTTTAATATTCGTGAGAGTGTCAAATATGTTAACCACAATGATGCAAGGCTAAAGAACTTTTGTGATGTGGTTTAACAAAAAGGTTTGAAAGAAAGGAAACTCGTCATCGATTGTCCTACAAGATGGAATTCAACCTTCAATATGTTTGACAAATACTGGGGGGAGTGTAATTTGTTGATGGCTATAGCTAGTGTTTTGGATCCTAGGTGCAAATTTCACAGTGTTTGTATATGTTTTCCCAAGATATATAAATCCAAAGAAGTTTCTGATGAGAATATAAAGAAGGTTAGGCATTCCTTGGAATTATTATATGATGAGTATGTGAACTTATCTTTGGAAGAGTCTTATTCGATGCTTGTTGTTAATTTGGATTGTGATAATCCATCTTCCTCTCAAACAAATGTTAAAAATGCCAGTGGAATTGATGAAATGTTACAAACCATTCGGGAGCAAGAAGCTATTTCTCCCACGAAGTCAGAATTGCAAGATTATCTTGATCAAGGTGTTCATGTTGTTCCTAACTCTGAATCCTTTAGTGCTTTGGACTGGTGGAGGAACAACAACATGAAGTATACAATCTTGTCTAAGATGGCTGCTGATATACTAGCTATTCCAATCTCAACTGTTACATCCGAGTCCACATTCAGTGCTGGAGGTAGAGTTATTGATGAATTTCGCTCTAGATTAAATGAAGAATCTGTTGAAGCTCTCATTTGTGGTGGTGATAGGTTCCGTCATAAGTATGGTGTGAAGAACAAATCAAAGGCTATTCTTTGTCATGATATTTTACTAATATTTATTCATATATTCATATGGTATTCTTTAGTCCAATAACTAATGTCTTTTTTTCTTTTGGTTCCCAAGGTTGATAAAGATGAGATACAAATCAACTTGAAGATTTGATATCATTTTGGTTTTTTGGGCTGGTTTGTGTACATGGAGCTGGGTATGAGTGATTTGCTGACTTGTGTGATATGTTGAATTATGCTGACTTTTGCTACACCTTGAAGATTTGATATCATTTTGGTTTTTTGGGTGGTCTATGTACATGGTGCTGACTATGAGTGATATGTTGACATGCTGACTTTTGCTACACTTTTGAGTTTTGACTAAGACCGTGTGACTATGAGTCTATGACTAATGAGTGTCACTGTATCACTCTTTTTTTTTCTTCCTCATATCAAGCACTTTATGAAATCATATAATTTTCTATTTTTTGGTGAATTGTACTCAAATGGTTGACAAACATATAAGAGTACTAATGAAAGATTATTATTATTAGCTCTAAATTCATTGTGATTTGTTGTTTTGTTGTTATAGGCTTTTAAACAGCCTGTTATGTTGTTAAAATTTGTTTTTAGTAAAATAGGCTTTTAAGTAGGCTTTAAGGCCTGTTTAGTCTATTTAGTATGTAAAATGAATTATTCGATTACCTTATTGTTAAATAGGCTTCAAAGTAGGCTTTCAGGCCAGGCCATGCTTTTTAATAGGTCAGGCCAGGCCAAGAAAAACGGCCTATGATAGGCCATAGGCCAGGCTTAGGCTTGGATAATTTTTCGTAGGCCAGGCTCAGGCCTTTCAAAGCCTGGCCTGACCTATTCCCAACCCTATTTCTTACGACATGTAGCTATGTTTGAGCTGGTATGTGTCAAGTTAAGTGACATTGTGGCTTCTCCACGTTGATGGTGCATCAGACGAACCTCTTAATAGAAGTTTCATACTGGCTACAAACTTAAAATTTTATGCGTGCTGGACTTCTATCATTGAAACATACAACCAATTAGCATTTATGAGGTGTTTACACATTAAAAATTAAATGTTTAACCAGTATGCAACTTACATTTAGGGTTCCATGTGACCTGAAATCAATTTGACAAGCCACAATCTTACATAGTGTAACACACTAGCCCTTCTTACATCGTGTTTTGCCTTCTTTCTAGTTCTCTCTCGCTACTTGCGTGTTATAACCATTTGATTTAAAGAACAATGACACCTAATTATGTATTGATGATAAAAAAAATATAAGAGAATAATTTATATCTTAATGTGTTTTTTAAGTGTGAAGATCTCCTAGGTCTCACCCTTGGTAAAGAGAAATGCACTTACTCTTAATTGAGTTAATCCTTTGGTCTTATCATCTGACTCAGAATCACACATCTTCTAGTTATGTTCATCTGATAAGTGAATATGTGAAAGTTTTAAAATTTAGGATACAATATGGTTTAAATACATGAAAAAAAATACACATCAACCGTTCTTTATTAGTATATGATTACAAGCATCATAATTTGCATAAAATAATACTTTTCATCAAAACAATGTAAATTTTTCATATAAATCGTAGTCTATTTTCATCCCTATTTAGGATATCGACAAAAGCATCATTAAACGAATTCATTTTGTCTTTTAAGTCTCGTTCGTTAAAAGACAACTTTCCTGGTTCACAAAGTTAAGCGACATCTCGAATTGAATCATATACATCTCAATTGAATTCTCACAACCTTGTTCCACTTTTTTCCTACCCTTTATTTTTCTAGGATATGTATCCGTGGGTATTTGTGAAGTATCTTATAAATCTTCGAAAAAATATTTTCAAAAAAAGAAAGAAAGTAATTATGATACTTCTATGGAGTATATCCACACTTCATAGATATCTGCAGAGTATCGATATCCAATAGGTATATGATACAAATATGTCACCATTTTTGGAGTATCCACAGTTCATAGATAACATCTCATTTACTAATTTGTAGCGATTTTTGTTGGTGTTAACCCTATGTTTCTCAGGAGAAGGGGATCCTTAGTAATATGAAGTTCAGCTGAGAGATAATTTCTTTTTTCCACCCTACCTCTCGAGCGCCCTACAAAATACTCATTTCGCCCCCCTTTGAATTATATGATTCGAAATATTTTTGCATTATTTTAGATTATATAATCCGAATTTGTAAGAACTCGGAAACCACCTATTAGATGGTAGAAAGTTCTCAGTTGACCATCACATTATGCCCACAAATAACGCAAAGCAAATTTGGGGATAGTATGAATCGTCGACAATGGAACCATGTCATCATAATCGCCCCCAAAAGAAAAATAAGAGTGAATAGAAGAGAACGGAATTTGAAATGAAAAATTGTGAAGAGCGAGTAACTTTTTATAGATACAAAACACTATGTTGAACTGTGAAAAACAAAATATGGTAAATGGATCGGTACAAAACTATTCTACTCCATCCGGTCACATTTATAAGCAAAAAACAACTTTTTAGATACATTTAATAATTAATGTATCCGGTCACATTTATAGGTCATATACATTAATTATTCAATGTACCTAAAAACTTTTTTTCTTCTTCTTATAAATGTGACTGGAGGAAGTATGTTGTTTGAACCCTATATATGAGTAATTGGGGGAAACTTGAACCCTTTATTCACTATGTCTCGTGATTCAGTTTCATGATTTTCATCAATGTCATTTGATTAATTTTCAATTGATGCGCCCTTGCATTTTGGCAAATGAAAATCAATCCTCAAGCTTTCTCAATTTGCGATTTGTTTTTGTTAAAGTCATAGCTACTAGTGTGCTGTTCAATATCCTAACGCGACTAAAATGAGACTAACTTGTTTCTGTTATTCGTTTTAGCTCAAACACTATCAATCTTTTAACTTTAGTACACAAATGTTCTTAAATTTAAAACTTTATTTTAATTAAGTTATTTGTTCATTAAATCTAAAATTATGCTACATTTAGTATTACACTAATCAAATGTAATAAAGTAAAGAAATTTGGTAACTATCTAAGTTAACTAAGGTAAGATAAACTTTTGGTCAATAAAGGTTTGACCTTTGAGTTTTAACGCTAATCGTTGAGTTTTTTATTTTATTTTTTATTATACCATTATCTTCTTGTCCTCAGATTCGTCACAAGTCACAATAAGGTATTAAACTAATGATATGCATTAATCCTAAATACTAACTGGCTATCACTCAATGATACTATCTCAATCTTGAATGTGTTTGTTGAGTCCATCGTTCTAATATATGAGAGGCAACTAGCAACTTTTTAATGTTTTAATTTCAACCATGATACTTTCACCTTCTACCAAAGGTGTAGGACCAAATTATGTCATCTTCCCTGAAAACTTCAATTTTGTTTTCCGGTAAAATATAACCAAACTAGAAAGCTATAAAATATGTTTCCTGGAAATAATTTTTCGACCAGAAAGGTGCAAATGATATTTTCCGAAAAACGTTCCAATTTATAATTGTTTTTAAGTATGTACCGGAAACTCATGCGGGGTGAAAATATGGTGGATTCGAAAAGGTTGAAATTTAAAGTGAAAAATAAAGGTGTAAAAAGTTAAATAACGAGGGATAAAATTGACATTTTTAGTGATTTGTAGAGGTGAAGGTAAAGATGTAGAAACATAACGTAAATTTTTCGGTTACCGGTGGTGGTAATGGTGTGGGGACAGGATGGAGTAGAAAGGAGAAAGAGACAGAATCTAGTATCAGAAGCATCATATGATTCAATAGAATTACAAACGTTTTTTTTTTTTTGTGGTAGCCAGGGTTTGAATCCCGGACCTTGCATATATTATGCATTGTCCCTACAAACTGAGTTAAGCTCACGAGGACTAGAATTGCAAAAATTAACCCTTGATCTAGTGTGGTGTATCAATGACAAGTTTAATACTACTTCAAAACAAATTTAATTCAGATGATAAGGATTTTTAAATAGGTGATTTTTAAGTGCTACTTCATGTCATGTCCATGGCCCTCTACAAAATATCCACTCTTCAAATGTCCCTGCTAATTATTACAGGAGATAACATGTGAAACACAACAGTGTATACATGTTTCTTTGAAAATAAATCATAAAGTCTTCAATTAATTTACAAATTGTCGTGAAACTTGAATCATTGTGATTGATATCCATTTTAAAGAATACCTTTTGAATCAATGCTTAGATGATGAGAGATAAAAATAGTGATTCATTCACTAATGACTAAAAGTTTGAGCATCAGGTTCTGTTCTCATGCTGTGCAAATATTTTCCATTCATTGAGCTTTACTGTAGGATTCACTGAATATTCATTCAGTGTCAGTTTGGTTTGGCATTGTGCGAGGGATACGCGCATTCCAACAATAGTTTACCGTGGTTTTAACAAGCTATATAGTAGCTTCTTGGCAAACACGGTACTCCACCATGAAAACAAACACTGCATCAGTGTGTTTGGAAAACTAACCAAACATGGTGGTACCACACGTCAACAGGCATCTGCAATTCGTTGTTTCGAAAATTTCCCTGTCATTCTACATAGGGACATGAAAACACACAGTCCAACACACAGGGACATGAAAACACACATCCACACACACGCTCACTCAGTTTGGAGATGTGTCAACTGCTTAGATGAACGTGATGGAAATTTGCAAGTAATTTACGTATTAAGTTGTTTTGAGAGGAACTTTAGCTTCTGCATTACTATGTTCTTCTCTTTTGACTCTAATGCAACAGATGATGTTGATATACATGCACACAGAAGGTAGCAACTGATAGAAAAAACAACAGAAGGTTTCATACTTATTAGTGTTTTGAGCACTGACAATTCCAGGAACTACTTCAGATGTCTAAATCACAGGACATTGCTTATAAGAATATCAGTCTAGGAGGTAATGTATATGTGTTTGGATCTAGAATTACATGACATGCTTCAATTGCATGCACTGCTGCCAACCATATATTGGAATCATCCACTCATAACTCTTACCGATAAAGATAAATTATTTTCATATTCACATAAAGGTCTAAACAATTCGAACCTTTATAATGCATAATAACATAAAGTTACTAGCAGTCAAAGTCGTTAGTGTTTACAGTTGCTGCAGTAATGGCTGGTATTTTTGTTGGGAACTCCACAGTTGTAACAGAAAGCAATTCCACACCTGCAACCCAAAATATAAGACAATTCAAACATCAATCCACACATTTCCATCTCTTTTATAGCAACCAGATAAATAGACTCGAATCATATGTATGACTTTCGTACTTTAGATAGACTACGAACCCTTTACTGGGTGATAAGTGCTACCATTTACAATGTGATAAGATATGCGCAATGATTGACAAGCTCAAAGATAAACAATAAAAACAGTGAAAACCATGAACTAACTGAAAACAATAATCCAGCTTCGACAAAGAATTCCTGAGTAATGAAAGATACATGAAATTTGTGGAGAAAATAAATGAGAAAAATGAAGTGAAACAAAATAATCCACAGATGAGTATTTTTTCCACAACTTTTTAATACAAGTATTATCTCTGCAACATCAAATTTTGAGATCCGTCACTAAGCACATGTAAGCAAAGCAACCATATTCATTTCAAAGCTTAATATCTGTTGAAAAGGAATTTGTTAAATGCAGCAAAGAAAGAAATATATCATTTTTAATGCCCACTAAGAAAGTTACAGAAACAGTCAATAAGGGTTTTACAAAAAGGTAAGCAACCAAGAATTTGACCATGGACATCAAATTTTTTGATGTCTCTATGACCGCAATGCAATAACGATTGACGTTTCACTCCGTGGCAGAACTTGCCATAATTTTATGGGGGTCCAATAAATTATATACCAATAATAAACACATTAATAGCATAAATGATACGAGTAGATGTTGGCATAGTGGTTCAACTGCCGGGTTCAACACGTATCTTTAGCAATTTTAAATCTTATTTACTATCCTTTACACAAAAACTAAATAGATGCAAAAATATCATACAGAGGGATCGAAGAAGCGGCGTTCAATTCGTTTAAGACAATGTTTGGCCATTACGCCAAGGTGTGAACTGTGTCAAACAAATAGCATACATAATATGTTTTAAATCTCATTTACTATCTTTTACACACAAAAAATAAAATTGATTCAAAAATATCACACGGGGATTGAAGATGCAGCATTCAACTCGTTCAAAACAATGTTTAGCGACTGCACCAAAGTGTGAACTGTGCCAAACAAGTGGCATATATATAACAATCTTTGGGGATGCCATGGTCCCCTCTGTTCCAACAAAGCTCTGACATTTGTTTCAATTGATCGTGAATCTCTGTAATACCAAAGATCGCGATACAAATACAATTTTAAACCTTGCTGACAAGTACAAAGCTAAAAGTGTCTCATCAAATTGAGACCTTGTTGAAATCATGGATTCGAAATTGCTTGGAGGAAGTCCTCAATTACCAAACAACAAACTACCTACAATTTATGCCATACACGGTCTTTTTCAGTGACTTGTACAAAATTTGACAAACCTAACAGAGGAGATATAAGAAGTTACCTCCAAGCAATGATTGACAAGCTCAAAGACACAAACTAAAAGTAGTGAAACAGCCAGATATCAGGTGTACATGACCATGAACTAACAAAAAACAATAATCTAGACAATGAAAACAAATCCAACATATTAATGTCGGAGCTTCAATGAAAACAAATCCAACATATTAATGTTGGAGCTTTAATATCTCTTAAAAGGAATTTGTTCAATGCAGCGAAGAAAGAAACATATCATTTTTTATGCCGACTATGAAAGTTATGTAAACAGTCAATAATGGTTTTACAAAAAGTAAGCAAACAAGTATGTGGCTATGATGTCAAAGTTTTTGATGTCTCTATGACAGCAATCAAACAGCGGTCGAGGTTTCACTCTGGAGGAGCTTGTATAATTTTATGAGGGGGCCAAAAAAAATACATACCTCTTAACATATTTAGAGCAAAAATAATACAAGCAGATGTTGGCATAGTGGTTTAACCACCTTTTCAATCCGATCCAAGAAGCCGGGTTTGGGACATATCTTTAGCATTTTTAAATCTTATTTACTATCTTTTACACAAAGTAAAATAGATTTGAAAATATCACACAGAGGGATCGAACATGCGCCATTCAATTCAACTCGTTCAGAACAATGTTTGACCATTGCGCCAAAGCATGATCTGTGTCAAACAAGTGGCAGATATAATATATTTGAAATCTTATTTACTATATTTTACAGAAAAATAAAATAGTTTGAAAAATATCAGACATAGGGATCGAACACGAGCCATTCAACTTGTTCAAAACAATGTTTGGCCAACTGCACCAAAGTGCGAACTGCGTCAAACAAGTGGCATATATAATATATTTGAAATCTTATTTACTATCTTTTACAGAAAAATAAAATAGTTTGAAAAATATCAGACATAGGGATCGACACGAACCATTCAACTTGTTCAAAACAATGTTTGGCCACTGCGCCGAAGTGCGAACTGTGTCAAACAAGTGGCATTTATCATATATTTTAAATCTTATTTAATATCTGTTACAGAAAAAAATAAAATAGATTCATAAATATCACATAGAGGGATCGAACATGCGCCATTCAGCTCGTTCAAAACAATGTTTGGCCACTGCACCGATGTGTGAACTGTGTCAAACAAGTGGCATATATAATATATTTTAAATCTTATTTACAATCTTTTACAAAAAAAAATAAAATAGATTAAAAAATATGACACAGGGATCGAACACGCGTCATTCAACTCGTTCAAAACAAAGTTTGGCCACTGCGCACAAGTGTGAACTATGTGAAACAAGTGGGTGGCATATATAATATATATAAAATCTTGGGGATGCCATGGTACCCCCTGTCCCAACAAAGCTCCGCCACCGGTTTCATTTGACCCCGAATCTCCGTAATACCAAAGACCGCGATACAACCATAATTTTAAACTTGCTGCCAACCACAAAGCTAAAAGTGTCACATCAAATTGAGACCTTCAAAAGTTAAAATCATGCATTCGAAATTGCTTGGAGGATGTTCTCAATCACAAACAACAGACTACCTACAATCTCTTCCATACATGGCCTCTTTCAATGATTTGGACAAATTTTGATAATGCCAAAACAGAGGAGTTATAAGGAGTTATCTCAGTACTTATTCAGTTTTATTATTTAAAAAAAATCCAAAAATTTCCCTTTTTACGCTATCGCCGCTGACTAGAAACTGGGATAGCAGCCACTATTTCCCGCGCTGGTTTCATAGCGGATTCATCAAAGTCAGCTATACTATACAGCGCTGCTATCACCACTATTTCACAGCACTAACAGCTCCATTTTAAAAATTGAACGCACCAAACAAAACTACGAAGCACTGATACAAACACACATACAGTATAATAATACAAGTACAACACAAAACCCGATAACTAACACGTATGTATCGATAATAACAGTAGCAGAGTAGTACTAGTAATGAAAGACAAATTACCTGCATTTCATGTACAAGCAACCCTCGGACTTAGCGACATAATACCTACAATTCGGACACCGTCTCCACTTCTGATCCTTAGCAAGTTTCATCAACAAAACATCATCTTTCCCCCTCTCATCCGCATTCAGCTTCTGAAACTCGCTACACTCGATCCCATCATGCCACGGAACCTTACATTGTGCACAAAACAGCCTCCTACAATTCGGACATTCCGAATGCAGAACAGTCTCCGTCCCATCATTAATCAAAAGCGCAGAACAATCCGGAAAAGGACAGTAAAATTTCTCATTAACATCAAACATCGCCTCGCATAACGCCTTTCCCCATCGATCAAAATCCTCGACAGGTAAAATCCCCCGGCATTCCTCAGCTTCCAATAATCCACTGCATCTACTAACAGGACACCGTACATTGATCACATTTTCTTCAATTTTTGAACGAACGTAAAGCACGACGCAATCAGAGCAATAAGCATGGTTACAACCGGTGATGAAAAAAGCTTCCTTTGTGGTTTTGGTTTCTGTGCAGATTTCACAGAAAAACGGCACGTCGTTTGGATTTGAATTTTGTTTTGATGATTCACCTTTTTCGAGTTTGATTCTTCTGCGTTTTCCAAAAGAGGTGTTTTTGGGAACGAAATTGAGAATTCTGACGTCATCATCATCATCATCGTCTTCGATATCGGAGAGGTTGATGACGACGGAGGTGGTGGTGGCGATGGGGGAAGAGAATTGAAAAGTTTCAACGTCGATTATTTCTGTCGTCGTTGTTGAAGGTGGAACGACAACGACATCTCTTGTAGTGGTTGTCGTTTTGACACTCATCGGAAAAAGGTAGAGTTGAATGACACTCACTATGCTTAGTGTGTAAGAAGACTGTTGTTGTGTATGTGTTTACATTTGATCAACCTATTCAAACATTAACGGAAGATGAAATAGGGTTTTTTATTTTATTTTTATTTTGTTTTATTTTATTAAAGCTGGATATTGGTCAAAAAACCGATGAATCTGAAGGGAAAAATCATATCTTTTACTAGTAGGACTCCATTTTGAAGTCAGAGTTGGGTTTTGTATGGACTAACTTTGAATGTGAGAGCTTGTAAAGAGCACACATCAAGATATCTTCTAAGGAAGTATAAAATAACAGATAAATTTCATAAGCGATCTACTACAACCCAGATGATGGTTTTGTCTTGAAGTTGGTAGATTGGTGATAAAATCAATTGAGATTCTTCACATATTTGAGTTGGGACGGGGATCGGTTCGAGAAGGTTTTATGGGATATAGTATTGTATTTGTTGTACTGACAAATTTACATTTTAGCACAAAATTTTGAACATCAATGTCCATTCCAGGCCATTAGATGTTGACTGAGAGACGAGCTAAGGTGGTATTAATATTGGAAGGGCCTCCCATAGTAGAAAATTGGAACTCCTGAAGTGGCGATAGAATGCGAATGGATTCACAAAGAATTATCAAACGATCTTGAAAGTAAATGTGGTCAGATTCTTGTGTGAATTTGTCATTTATATCGAGATTATTAAGGAGTTTCAAAATGAAGTTCTGATCATTGTCAAGCACCCTAGGTATTCTAGTTTGTTGGATTTCACTTGTTTTTTGAGTACACACGACAAATTTTGGTGATATCAGGCGTTGTCACAGAAAGCATTAGTGCATTGAAGCAACATACTTAAGATTTTTGGAGTGTTGAGTGGAGTTAAGAAACCTAAATACAGGTCATGTTTGGTACACATGCATGTGCTTAGTAATAATTTAAAAAAAAAAATCCTAAAACTTTCCTTTTTCTGATATTGCAAAATCCAAAAATTCAAACTTAAACAACAGTGATTATTTCCCCAATAGTGAAACTGGGTTTTCATAATGGATTTACCAAAATCCGCTATAGCATATAGAACTGCACTGGTGCCCTCATTTGAAAACACTGTAGTTTTTCTATAAACAATTAGTCATCACCAATAACGTTAAACTTATCCCTTATCATAAAAGTTCCATTTTTAAAATTGCACGCAACAATCAAAATTTTGAAGCTTTCACGCAAACACATATACAATATTATACAAGATACTGACACCGACACATAGATATCAGTAATAATTGTAGCACTAGTAATGAAAGAGATGACCCTTCATTTTATGTACAAGCAACCCTCCGATTTCGCAATATAAAACCTAAAATTAGAGCATTGTCTCCACTTCATATCCTTTGGAAGTTTCATTAACATAACGCCATCTTTCCATCTCTCATCTGTATCCAACTTCTCAAACTCACTAGACTTGATCCCTTAATGCCACCAAACCTTACATTCAACACAAAAATTCCTCTTACAATTTGGACACTCCGACCATTTAACCGCCTTCGTCCCATCATTAATCAAAAGAGTAGAACAATCCGCAAACAAACAGTAAAATTTCTCATTAGCATAAAACAACGCCTCACACGATGTAACAACCCGATTTTCACTAGATTTAATTTTTATTGTTTTTATGTGTGTTTAATTGTGCTTATATGTGACTAATTGCCTCTGTGCGTATTTTGGGTTAAGATTAGTGGATTTCGGTGTAGAAGGGTATTATAGTCATTTTAGACTCAGGGGTATTTTGGTCATTTGTGGGCAAGGGTAAATTAGTAATTTCATTGTGAAGGTTATTTTTAGTGTTTCAAGTGAGAACCATTATTTTTACTAAGTTACTATTCGGTAGTGGTAATTCGTTTTGAACCGGTAATTATTCGATAACTTTTAACCGTTAGTGGATAGAAACTTTGGGAGTTAGTTTATAAGTGTTGTGAGCCCATTAAGACATTAAGAGGGTTAAACCCAATTGTGTAGAGACTATATAAGCATTAGTCATTAAAGAAAATGGGGTTACACAATCATATTACAAATTTTGAGAAGAGGTAGAGAGAGAAAGAGCAATAGGAAGAGAAGAGGGTTTGAAGAGAGAAGCTTGAGGAACCAAGAGGTGATAGAAATTCTAGGAGCTTAATTGAAGCTTTTGCTAGGATTATTGCTTAATGAGCTAAGGGGGTTAGATTTCAATCATAATCTCTTAGTTTAATTTCTTCTCTAATTCTATGCAAAAGTGCTTAATTGAAATAAGTGATTATTGTGAACTTAATTGTTGAAATTCGTGCTCTTGTTTTAGTGATATGTTTGAGTAGGTGAATTTGATGATAATTGAGTTGTTGATGATGAATTTGCATGTTCATGATATATA
>Ga0315914_1009398_pt1 | contig 12587 bp, 7 predicted proteins | sample MpolenodulesMG_FD_203920 | JGI IMG/M metagenome (GOLD analysis project Ga0315914, IMG submission 203920) | Medicago polymorpha root nodule microbial communities from Los Angeles, California, United States - elongated nodules | ecosystem: Host-associated > Plants > Roots > Nodule | place: USA...
TGTTTGATTCATTCTTTAATATATGTTTTTTTAAGTGAGAATGGGGTTTTTGGGTGAGAGAGAGAAAGGGAGGGAATGGTAGTGACTCCTCGCTCGTGAGTGTGTGTGTGTCGTTGTCGGGAGAGGAAAGAAATTATGGTTCTGCGTTTCTAGTTGCTCCTTGTTGACGTGTCTTAACCCATGTTTTCCCCGTCATCCTCATATGTCTGTTTCTCTCAACAACTATAATCCCACTCTTTTGTGTGTGAACATTCCACTTGTATTCGTATTCCAACTCCCATTTTATCTCGTTTATTACTCCAATCATCACAAATACAAGCTCTTTCACTCACTCCCAAAATTTAGATAATTGTATGATCATTTTGTTTGAAATCTTACATTTTTAGACTTTGTTTTATATCCACAAACAAATTATTGTGTGGTACAAGATATTTATCTCATATACACCGTAGGCTTGATCAATTTTCTAATGCGAACTACAAGTGTTTTTTTGTTAAGGGGTTGGGTATCTTATATTCGTGTGAATTTAATTATAAATAAGGACATTTTTAGTCCAAAACATACAAATATTAATATACTTTAATTACTCCTTAAAAGTTATGTTAAAAGCTAGACATCAAAAGGTGAAAAACGAGGGGAGTGATATTTTATCAAATTATTAGATACATTTATTGTTTTTTTTCCTTCAATTACATCTATAATTAATATCATTAAGAGCATCCACAACGGAGACCCTCACATCTGAGGTATTAAACGGGTCCCACATAGACATATAACTTTTTATTTTATTTTTAATAATAGTACCTAATAGGTACTCAACCACTCCAATAGAGTTCCTCTATCAAAATGTCTAAATGGGTCCCATCAGAGCCGTTTCAATAAAATTGGAGGCTCGGCTCTAATATTAAAATGACTCATAATAAAAATAATTAATGATAATTTAAACAATTACAATTAACAATAAGCATTATTTTGAATTTAATTTATTTTGTTGAATTATTGTTGTTGATAGATGTGTGAGTATAGCCTAACTTGTCCATTTATTCTTTATTTTTGTCAAATAATAAGTGTTTGATTTAGACCCGTATAATAAAAGAAAATATTATCCTACATCCCAACAATATACTCATGCCCCTACAAATAATTGAGGCCCCCATAAATTGAAGTCTCGGCTCCGTAGAGCTCCTTGAGCATGCCAAAGAACGACCCTCTCATCAATAACTATTTATTAATGAAAAACAACAAAAACAACTTAAATAATGATTATTGAAAAGTGGTGTGGGGTCTACTTTAGATTGAGGGTCTTAAGTGAGACCCTGAGTCTTAAGAGACCCCCATTTTTTTTCCACATTGGGGGTACTTATTAGGTCGGGTCTTAAATGGTAAAGACCTTATCAATGTGGATGCTCTAAGTGTTTTAGAATAGAAAAAGTCAACATTTACTACTAATGCAGAAGAGTAAAAAAGACATTATGTTTATATCCTTGTGAGTTTAGCTCAATTGAGATAGTACTATATTGCGTATTATATGCAAGAGTTTATGTTCGAACCACGTAGACCACACTTCTCCATATTTAAAATGTGTGAACGCTAACCACTAAACTAATTGATTAAAAAAATGACGGATGGAGTAAAAAGTAAATATTTGTTTATAATTGAGATGGAACGAAACACATGTAACAATATAAAAGAAGTAGAGGGTTAACTAGTCTTATAATAACTAAGTCATTTCACTTTTCAATACAATATTAATTATTTTTCCCCCTTTATAACTCTAATTAATACTACTTTCATCACTTTCAATTCAATATATTCTACTTTACATTTATGATAGTGGAGAATGCACTAATACTTAATAAGTGCACTTAAAACTATTTTTCTTTCTTCTTTATTTATACATTTTTCTTAATACGTGTGAAATAAGTTTTTGGTTCAGTTAATCTAAGACTGAGAAAATACTATTTTTTAATCACTGTTTTGAAGACACCGAGCAAAACGCATAAAAATGAGCATGCATGGGGTGAGTCAAATGAAGTCTTTATTAAAAAATAAAATGTGCACCACTACTACTAGTAAAAAGAGAGCATAGTGAGTTCCAAAGAATGGTTAGAACTTTACACGTTGGTGAAGCAAATGCCACGAAAAACGTAGTGAATTGAGTGACTAAACAATTGGTAAAGTGAAAAAGAAGAAGCGTGGCTAATCTCTAGAAACCACAGACAAAGAAGCAGGCAGCGTTGAAAATGAGCAAATTGGCGTGGCCTTCGAGTTTTTTCACTGTGGTCCAATAACCAAGAAGAAGAGATAAAAATAAAATCAAAACAGAAATTGTACTGAACGCAACCAAAGGAACGAGTATAACTAACGACACTGTTAAAATGAGGAGTCCAAATCAATATGACACTGCATATATAGCTGTAACTACTACCCTCTTTTCTGCATTCTTTGTCCTTCTGCTTCTTAGGACAGATATATACCTGTGTTTTCAGTACCAAAAATTGTCGGAATATCTATCATTTACACTTTCAAAATGATATTTTTTTTTAAAAAAAATATAAACATTAAAACAAATGTGAACAATGGTATATTAATTTTTTTAACAATATTATTTAAAAGATCACGTTAACCAATGCTTCAAAGACTTTGATTAAAGAGTTAAAATATAAATAAAAGGTAAATTTTATGGTGAAAATAACACTTTCATGCAAAAATTTTAACATAATATTCTCTTTTATGGAGATGTTTTTGAGGTAGGTTAAGGAAACAAATATATAAAAATATAGATACAGTTAATAATTTTTTTTATTTTAAAAAAGTTATGCTAACAAATGTCCTAAAATAGGTTAAGGATTTAAAAATAGAAATTATTGTTAAATTTTATGTAAAAAAAGTTGGTTTTTTTTCAATGTTTTAAATGCACAATTTTTAAGCTAAATTTTTTATTTTAAGTTTTTTTTTGTGGTGGCCGGGTTCGAACCTCAGATCTTACATATTTTATGCATTGTCCATACCAACTGAGCTACGCTCACGATGACTTTTATTTTAAGTTTCTAAACACATTTTAAGTTTCTATTTTAGCATCTTCCTTTTTAAAATTTTAACACATTTTCTTTTAATGGTTAACATTCTTATGGATTCTATTAAATTTATACATGATTCGTATTTGTGGTATTTATTGTAGTTTTCATCAAATTCATAATTTCCTTAACAACATGCTGTCGAATTGATCAATTGAAAGACCAAAATATAATGGAGAATGCTAACCAGAGTCCCAAGTGTATTGATTAAACATCCAAAACAAGTAACTTTTTGGACTGTCAATATCTTCCTAAGGACCTAGAAGTCCTCCCAAAGGGTATAAAGACCCTCCTAGAGGCCTCAACGTCCTTCTAAAGGGCTCTAAGGCCCAGGGCGCGCCCTCCTTAATGTGTCGCCTCAGCCAGCTTCTAGAAGCCTCTAAAGCTCGGCCTAAAGACTTAAATACCCTCATTACTTACTGCCTAAGTAATCATAAATCAGGTCGATAGAGGGCTATAAATACAACCCTTGAGAGCCTTTTCAAGGGATTAGATAAACAGTCTAAACCCTAGATTCTATTATTGTACTTTTGCAAGTACACTTTTAATGAAAATGAAAAGTTGTGTAATCATTACTTGATCCAATGTAACATTTTATATTTCCAATACAAAATTTTTATTTGTAGATTCATTAACCATTGCCCTTAATATGGGTGATTGCGGTGTGGTTTGGTTCGGTTTTGAGGCTAAAAGTAATCTGAACCGCAAGATAAATAAGTATGCGATTTGGATTGGTTCCGTTGACATTTAAAATAAAATCTGAACCAAATCAAACCAAACCAATGCGGTTTGGATTGGATCGGTTGGTGCAGTTTTTATTAGACAATAATTTTTTTTGTTTCCAACATTAAAATCAAATTAAAAAGCTAAAACACAACATATTTTCATCAATGTTTTAAATTTCATTCAACATTACAATTTTATTTTCATCCAACAATGTTCCGAACTATGTATACCAAATTAAAATGTGCACAAAAAGTAATTCTATTTTGTATGAAATACAAAAGGCTAATTTTTTTTTATCATTTTCCAAGAGTTCAAGTAGCACATAAATACATTTGTGATCGAACAAGCAAAAAAGTAACTTAACAAGAGAAAAAACATGTCATTTTATTAAAGTTTTCATTAAATTTCTATGAGTATTGATCTAGGTGATATATATTTAATTAGTGTTTTTCTTATATTGCGATTTAGTTTCCTTAACTAGTGCCTCGAAGACACCGGTTAACACCACCCTTATAGAAATTGACGTATGAAAAACCGTGAATTCAATTTCTTAAAAGTTAACGTATTATGTTTTTCAATACAAAATTATTTTCTTTCGGCTGCTTAACTTGTGCTCTTAACATGACCCTTAATGAAATTATGTATGTGATCTATAATAAAAACTATATACATCATTAATTGAATGAATTCAAAATGCAAAATTTTACTTATAACAGTGACCGAATGGTATACGTCACTTACATAATAAATCTAAAAAGTCAATTATTTTTTATAATAAAGACGGAATAAAATACCATAGATAGTTTTTGATAAAATGCATGGTTCCTTCCTTCTTCCAAATCCACTTTCTCTTTTGACTAATTAATTTTTAATTCTTGACATCACAAGTAAGTTCTTTCTAACATATGGACAGTTTAGTTGAATTAAGATAAGGAAATGTTCATCGTACTAGTACAATGGGTATAATTGTAAAAATTTATTTAGGTTATGCCTTGGGGAAGAAGCAAAGGCAAAATAAGCATGCAAGATAGTCAACCACGTGTTGTATTATGATTTATGTGTTCTGCTAGGAGGGGCAAAACGTTGCACAAGAGTGACCCATCTCTTTGCTTATTATTGCTTGTCAACCAAGTGACATCGACCTTTGGTTACTATTTTTTATTTATAAATCATTTAATTAATTAATTATTTTACCTCCAACTTTGTATTAACCACTTACTTATATTCTAGCAACTTGCTATGACATCACCAAAAACTGCATTTTTAGTGCTTTCCAGCATCCCTTTCTAATGGATAGAATTGCATAACATAGCATATTTAAATTAAACTCACAAGTCAACCCAACCTTCCAAGTGTACTAAAGATTCTTCCAATTCATGCATGATTCCGCCCTAAAACACACCAAAGTATCTATGCAACTCTCCTTAAATATAAAGACCTCTAAAAATAAAGGGACAACTTAAGTACAATTTGATATACGGCTCATTATTTATAAAACAATAAACGTGTCACCAATTATTTTGAATAGGTATAAAATTAGAGAGGAACATTTTATTTTTTATTAAACATTGTGAGCTTTGTGCTTTGAAAAAATAAACTTCAATTATGCCTCTTTTCAAATTATACATTTTTTTATCACTCAAATTTTTATATTTATTGTTTAATGTGACATTAGCCATATGGTTATGACGTTCAGAAAGAAAATAATCACAATGAATACATTATTTATTTTTCTTAATACATTAAAATGGAAAAATGAGCATCCCGTGAGCTTAGCTCAACTGATAGAGATATTGTATTTTGTATGCAGGGGTCGGAGTTCGAACCCTGGACACCCCACTTCTTCACAATTAAATTGTGTGAGCTCTAACTATTAGACTACTTCACAAAAATGGAAAAATGAGCAATAGAGTCGGCCCTATTTTTTATTCAGAGAGATAAACACTGCTTAGCATATTTAATTTAAATTAAATTCAGAAGTCAACCTAACCTTCCAATTGTATTAGAGATTCTTCTAATTCATGCATGATTCCTCCCTAAAACACACCAAATTATCTATGCCTCTCTCCTTAAATATTGAGAGTTCTAAAATAAAGGGTCAACCTAAGTACAATTTGATAGGAACGTTTATAGGGCTCTCTATTAATAAAAACAATAGACGTGTCACCAATTATTTTGAATAGGCATAAGAAACTCCTTTAAGGAAAAAATTAGAGAGGAACAACTAAAACCGTACCAATAATAAACTTCAAGTATAAGTCTCTTTTCAAATTATACAATTTTTTTAGCAAACAAATTATACATTTACTGTTTAACATAACATTAGTCATATGGTTACTTGTGCGTTTGTAGTTTTTGATTATAGAATTGATTTTTACACTCACATTTATAATTTAACTCACTTTACAAGAAAGTATCTAAACAATAATCATTTTACCTTGAACTCACGTTCAATTTTTATCATGACAGAACCAAACATACACATCGTTCTTAAAGGAAATAAACACATTGAATATAAGACAGAAGCAATACAGCACAAACCTAATATGTTATGCTTAAAACTTACCCCTATTAACCGAAACACACTTCTGGAGTATTTCTTTTACCACTTTCTTTACTTGGGGAAAAGAAAGTTGAAAATTGAAACCAGTCATAATTGAAAATACTCTCAACTCAACATTGCTTTCATTTTCCATATGGAGGACACAAGAGCCATGTCTAATGTCCCCACTTTCACATTCTAAAAGGACAAAAATCCAGTTCCTCCTAATATGACATTCTCGTAGTTGCAGTGTCTCCATCGTAAAATAATGTTGAAAATGCAGATTGTATACATCTCCCAAATTGCAAAACACAATTAGAAGCATTAACCATAATTACCAAGAAAAAATATAGATATAGATCATGAAGGTTATCATGAAGAAAAGTTATTATAAGTCACAATTGCAGTGAGCCTACCGTGATTCTGCAAAACTGATGTTAGATCCAAACATGGAAGTAGAAAGAAATATAAACACTGGACGCACGTAATGTTTCAAGTTTTGTTTTCAAAAAATATTTGAGAACCCACATTCTGTATGGTTGATGAAAACAGTCATACTATCAAGCTATCTCGATTATGGATGTGGATTAAGATCAAATGGTTTTGTCAAACTTCAAAAAATCAACTTCAAAATGTATATCAAAATACAAGTCGTCTGATCTTTCATCAGCGACCAAGATCTACAACACAATCCAAAACAATAAGCCATTTCCTAGCTAGGAATACCAGGTCAACAAGCACAAAGATTGCACAACATTACAGTTTCCTCAATAACAAGTGTCTTACAATGCAACATTCACAAATGATAAATGGGTTTGGTCCCTTACCAGCTTCAAGTCCCACTAAACAATAAAGAAGGCATTAAAATTCATTCAAAATATATTTTGCTCTTTTACATAAATTATGACATGGCTGCTCTTATTGAACAGCCAGGACAAACGTGATCATCCCATGGCATACTTCTGTGTCCAGCTGCGAGCTGTGGCTTCATACTTGGCCCTGTCAGTCTTGTACATGTGTGCAATTTCAGGAACAAGTGGATCATCGGGGTTGGGGTCCGTCAACAATGAGCAAATTGACAAAAGGACCTATAATAGAGGGATTAGTTTCTCCGGGGAGGTCTAAACAACAAACTATAGAAACAAAATTAACAGACTCTATTCCTTTATACGTAAAACTTCAACAAAATTTATAACCGGCTAATGCTCGGCTATCACAACCCAACTGAAAATATACTATGACAATACTCGGTAATTTGTCTCATGACACACATGCTATATAGCACAGTAACTAAGAAATTACATTATCCATGTTCAGTAAGTGGCAAGATATAAACAAGCAGAGTAATATCAAACCTTGGAAATGGTTAGTGCTGGGCTCCACTGTTCCTTCAGAATGTCGAGACAAATACTGCCATTACTGTTGATGTTTGGGTGGAACACCTTGGTCCTAAAAGCAACCTGCAGTTGTTAAGCACATTAGTTTTATTAGTCCTAAACTCAGTCTTCGAAAGTAATAAGATATTTACCAACTTACTACCACAGGTAAAACAGCAGAAGCTTTGAAAGAAAATTGAAGTAGAAAATCCTACTGTAAGTTTGGTGCTGCTAGTAATTCTAAACTTCAGCGCGCACTATAACTTACAATAAGACTAGATTCGCAATAAGAGGAGAGCTATAAAAACAGACTGGATTAGCAACGTGGCCGAGCAAAGGTCCATGCAAGAACACGGTGGACTGCAAAAGAGAGGACCCCCGAAACAAAAATCTACGAGAAAGCAACAGTCCAGACACATACCCGCCAAAACGGATAAAAATAGGCCCTCGATAGAAGAGGATAAAACATGGGAGAAACAATAACAGTTGGTTATGATAATTGCAAGGTAGCTAGTGAGATGGGATTAATATACACTGTTAAGGTGGATGGTTAAGTGGCAGAGAAAGTTGCTAACAGAATCTTCAAAACTCAGAAATTGTGAAGGACCATTTTCCTCATCCATCCATTTTTTTGTTCAACCAACAAAGCAGATAGTATTGAAATTTTTCTCCATTCCCTCTGCATCTAAATATACAAAATGTACCTATATTTCCCTCTCTTCTCTCTATTTTACTCATCCTATTTTCTTCTTGCATCCTAATTTCCATTTTTCTCAAAATAGTGACCAAGATGAGATTGTGTTCAACACAAAATATTGATACAAATTCATACAATATCTGAAAACTCCCATAGAACCATATCTAGATCTATACTTAGATACATGCAAATTCACATAACGAAATTGCTGGCAATGAATTTCTTAACTAAAAAACCCCCGGGTCATTCAATAGACACAGTTGAGCAAACCAGGACTCTCGCGTACGAATAAATTCCTTTATGATTTTAATGTAGAACGCAATGTTATTTCTATGCTTAAAATGACAAGAGAGCACATTACACGCATATGAAGTTCAGCTGTGCAAGTGCACAGTTGCAAGTTACTACATGTCAAAGCAAGATAAAAAGCTTTAGAAAGAAGAAATTGCAATTCAAGAGTATCTGTCGTAAGAGAAATGCTAGAAACACTCTTTATAACACTCTTTTATTGATTAAAATACATGTGGGTCTCACCACTCTATGTGGGATCCATTTCCAAAGTGTGGGATCCACATGGGTTTCAGCTAATAAGTGAGTGTTAGAAAGAGAGTGCACATAGTACTGCTCTTGTCGTAAACTCTATTAGTGGACAACTTCTCCTAAACTGGACTGAGAAATCTAAATATTTTTGCCCAATCTTAAAAAGGAAAAAATCTAGACGCAGGTTATCTCTCTATCCCATAGTACATACAAAGATGAAAAAGAGAGTGCACGAAGACTCAAAAGTACTCTACTCTTAATCTGTGGTTGATGCCTGGATGGGACTTCCCTCATAACCATGATTACAAATGACTTGCACCACATGCCAAATTGCACAGAAAGAATAAGAAAATACCCATAAAAATCTTCTGATGTTCTCCGTATCATGAAACACAGAGGAAAAATACAAGAGTGGATAAGGTATCCTTCAAAAGAAACTACATAGGGATTGGGGGGAAACCCCACAGAAAACCCCCAAAGCATACACATCAGGAGATACGAAAACGAACCACCACAACTACCCCAAAATGCTCCTAGGAAACTAAGTCAACAAAATACCCACAACAGAAGAGAAAAACTAGGAGAAAAATCAACAACCCAACAATACTTCCATTTTCCTTTTACAAAGAAGACAACTTCTAAGCTTCAAAAGAAACTATTTGAGCATCCTTCCAGCCCCTTCAAATTTACGCCGCCACCCACCAAAAGTATTCTACCCCTTCAACTATAAAATATTATGCAAGGTCATCTCTATTAGATGCAAGTATGTTCACACCTAATAGAAAACCACACCCACTGTCAAACGTTGTTACTCTAAACTGTTAGCATTTGTGCAAAACAGGATCCAAACCAGCCAGCTAGATACAGTCAGAGCAGTATGTGTACAGAGATTGTCAAGAATGTTACTCAACCCTATGAAGCAAGGACAAAGACACTGGACATGGACATTGACACATGTCAGACACCGAACACGCCTTTCATTGAAAGTATCGGTACTACAGAGGCTTAAACAAACTTCAACTGCCGCTTAAGAATGAAGGAGAACAAATAATAAGTTCACAGTCACATTTATCCTTGAATCAAAATGCTTTTGAAATCAGTTATTTTAATGTTACATTTTTTAAATCAGTTTGATTTCCATAGATACAACTTCAAGAAGAACATGTTGAATGAGACAGGTTGTAAGCTTATTCATAAGAAAAAATACTCAATCTATTCACAACACCAAAAAGCACGACAATAAAAGAATCTAATGCAAGTAATAAAGCAGAGTACAATACCTTTGGTGGCTTGAAGGGGTAGTCAGGAGGAAAATGAATTGAAACCAGGAACACACCACCAGTGTATGGGCTATCAGCCGGTCCCATGATTGTGGCTTGCCAGTGGAACATGTCCTCAGCCACAGGACCTGATATAAACAACAACACCAGGACCATGTTTAGTTATTAATTATTTCTTTAGAAGAAAAGAAAGATCCCAAAGCTAAATACAAACAAATAACAAAGAAAGTTACAACTTGCAACAGATGAAATACCATATACAAAAGGTAAATATATGCTAAAGGGAACTTATTAGAACAGAGGAGCCTTTCAGAGGGGAAAATATGGAGTTACAAACATGATTATTTTATCATAATCTTAGCTATAGTTATGCTTTACAATTATACCTATAAAATGTTTGTCTCATTTAGATGAGCCAAATTCCAACAAATGTACCAACTAATCAAACCCCCAAGCTCCAAAAACAACTGATTACAGACACATTCAAATTAGTCGCTGGAATGAACAATCTCACCCAGTGGCTGATCTTGTATGGGACGGCTGGAAGCCATGGCCCCGTCAAACATTTATCATATTCCATTAACATACATATTATAACATTACTTTTTCAGAAAAAAAAATATCATAACATTAGTATTAGTGTCATGCTAACTTGTGCCCTAAGGGCACAAGTTAAGAAGGTAAAAATGGAATTAAAACATAAATTTTGTCTTGAAAATATAAGATTTTAAAGTTCTAAAATAAGGAATGCACAATTTCCTATAAAATGTTTCTGTCTTTAGTTTCTTAACTTGTGCCTTAAGGGCACAAGTTAGCATTTCCCTTGGCATTTCCAAATAGAATCAACGTTAATCTGATGGTGTAGTGGCAAGACTGTTTTTTGTAGCTCGAAGGACACGAGATCGACTTCTCTAGGTTATATTTTTCATTTTATTCGCGGAAAAATGGTATAGATTGGATTCAAACCTAGTATTTCAGGCTTAAAAAAAAGACATAGATGTTATACCATTCCATCACATAACTCATTAATGATTTGGTACTATATATAATCTTAATATATTTGGTCCCCTCAAAGAAATCCACCAAGCTCTGCCGCTTTAATGTCACAGTCACTTCCCATCTAAAAACAATGCACACAAAGGAAGCAGACGCATACAGATCCAAACAAGATTTTAAAAAACGATTTGTTACAGCGAAAACGGCTGCAACAAAACAGTATTGATAGTGTCTGTTACCATTTTTCTCCGTTTTAACATAGTGAACAAAAATCATGAAACGACCGCAACAAATGTCATTACGCCGTTGTTCCCAAAAATTAGATTGAAAATCCCTTTTTATGGATAAATATCACATTTTTACAAACTTTATCTCCATTTTAGACGAAACAAATTCATCAAAAGATTATGAAAAGAACTAGTTATTAAATTATGAAGAAGCAATGAACAATTAGGTATTATACATTATAAGATAGTACAAATAATTTTAATAAGATTTGTGCAATATCGTTCTTAATTCCACCATGACGACTGCAATCAATAACGCAACAACCTTAACGGCTAAAATCACGATTTCCTTAACGCGACTGCTATTTAAAACCTCGGATCCAAGCATGTTATATGTTATTTTGTTTAAATCAGCTAACCAACTTGATTCTAAACTAAATAAATAACATGGTCAAAACATCAACAATAACAAACAAATAATTTAAAATTAAAAAAAAAAGCATCCATAAAAAAAATAATCAAAAACACAACACAACAACAAAACAAACATAAAATTAAGACTCTAGATAATCAACATCCAACATAAAAATATTTAAAAAAAAAACAAATTTTAATGGAAAATGGATGAAAGAAGATAGAAAACCTGCACTGCATGAAGTTGGAGGGTCCTTCTGCAAATCCTTGAGCTCCTTCAAGATTCGTTTCGACGCCATAATCACTCAAACTTAAACAACAACAAAAAAAAAATGAGAAACGTGATAAATGGTTGAAAAAAGTTAACGAATTGAAAGGGAAAATGAAAAGGAGAAGAAAAACAAACCTGGGTCGGAAGCGTTGAAGAAGAATGAATGATTCGGAGAAGGGTGAAGGAGAAAGAAATAGAGAAAGAAAGAAAGAAAAATTCCTTTTTATATTTTTTCTTTGAATAGAGAGAAAAAGAGATTCTTGAAAACCAAAGGTTTTGAATTGATTGATAGCGTGAGATCAAAGGTCTCACCTTTTCTTATTAGTAGTATATATATAATTGGTAGATAGACGAAACGACGATTATAGTTGAAAGTTCTCATAAAATGAAGGGATCACAACATTGATCTATCAATTTAAATATTCTTTTTATTCAAAAAAA
>Ga0315914_1009400_pt1 | contig 12585 bp, 7 predicted proteins | sample MpolenodulesMG_FD_203920 | JGI IMG/M metagenome (GOLD analysis project Ga0315914, IMG submission 203920) | Medicago polymorpha root nodule microbial communities from Los Angeles, California, United States - elongated nodules | ecosystem: Host-associated > Plants > Roots > Nodule | place: USA...
AAAAAATGGTTGGGAGGTCATAAATGCAGTCAAAAAACGTGGTAAAACATGTTTTTTTGACTTGACCACCGACAAAATATGTGGTGCAAACCACCGGCCATGACACTGATGCAGTTCGGAAAATACAATCCAGAATGCACTTGTTTTTTCCGGAATATATATTTCAGATTAATACGATACCAGTGAACGAGAGAAAAGTTGACACTTTTTGTAGGGTTAAGGAAGTTCCAGAATGTATAATCCGGAAAGCTTCAGCATTAGATTCTTTTGTGTGGAGCCATTAATGTAGGTTTGGACGATTACAACCACTAACACGTTTTCATTGACTCTAATAATGACCTAGAACTTATTTAGGCTATAAATAGGCTTCCATCTTCAACAAATACCTTCATTCTTCACTTCACCTCTTTTCTTCCATTTTCTTAAAAAAATTTAGTTTTTTAGGGGTGTCGGTGGTGTCATGGTCATTGTTGACCGTTCATATGAACCATGCAATTGCATTGTAGCTTGTGTGGGGTTCATATAACGGTCAACAACGGCCCTTTACATAAAAGAAAGACACAAAGAAGCACATAACATCTGATCCAGAATTCGTTTTCCGAATAACACTAACAATCTGTTCCGAATTATATAATTCGGACCAGGGGTATTTTTGGAAATTTTACAGGGCGCGAGAGAAGACAGGGTGGGAAAAGTAAATCCCTTATTTTAATCACCCAAACTTGTCTTTAACAATTCTGAGATTAATTTGGTGTTAGCATCGGTTTCCCTCGCATGATCATTGAATATTGAAGATGAAAACCCCTGTTTCTGCTTTCTACAGAAACCCTGTCAAGTTCAGGATGTAAGTTCCTTTCTTTCCTTCCTTCTTTCTTTCTTGAATGAATGAATTAACGAGTAATGATAATGAATGAGAAACAAATACACAGGCCAACTTCGGAAAATCTCGTACCCATTCGACTCGACATTGAAATCGACGGTCATAGATACAAGGATGCCTTCACTTGGAACCCTTCTGGTATTATTATTATTATTTCACCTGGAACCATTCTTATATATCTTTTTAATTTTAATCATTATGTTACTGAAAAACATTGATTCATTATTGTAGATCCTGATTCTGAGGTTGTGGTGTTCGCTAAAAGAACTGTTAAAGATTTGAAGCTACCTCCACCTTTTGTTACTCAGATTGCTCAATCCATTCAAGTACATTTCTCTTCTTCAATGTTTCTTTATTTTTAATAACTTTCTTTGCAACTGCATTTTACTTTATTAATTTGATCATCATGCTGGTTGTCTTTCTGTTTATTAGTCTCAGCTTGCTGAATTTCGGTCCTATGATGGTCAAGATATGTATGCTGGAGAGAAGATTGTTCCCATCAAGGTCTGCCTCTCTCCTTTTATGTTGCTGGGATTGAACTAGGGTCGTGTTTCGATCAACTGCTTATATAAGCGCACTCATGGATAAGCTGTTTATTGAATGAAGTCAAAATATTTTTATAAGCTATATTGGTGAACTTATGGAAATAAGCTGAAAACAATTTATGAACATGCCATAGGATATTTTTTTTATAAGTACCTCCGAAGTGTTTATGGCCAGCATATAAGGCCCGTTTGGATAGACTTATTTTTGAGCTTATGAAAAATAGGTTATGCAAATAAATAAGCTTTTATTTTAATTCTTAAGTTCTCACTAACGAAAGTTGAATCTTCATAAGTTTTTTTTTTCATAAGTACCTTGACAAACTTATGAATTATACATAAAAGCTTGTTGATTTGCATAAGCTGTTTTGCATAAGCTCAAATTAGTCAATCCAAAAAGGCCATAGATTCTTACCATCCCTTTAAAACTAATTTACACTCTTTACCCCATCAAAGAAGCCTGCCCTTTTCTTTTCAATGATAAATGATATGATTATGTGCTTACCCTTTTCTTTTCAATGATCAATGATATGATTATGAGCTACACTTTAATCTATCTTAAATTAAACTATCTTCTTATCCATTTTTTTTTTATAAATGTGTGATGCTCGTTTCTTAGCATGATGATGAACATATCACTTTGAATCTTAAGTTTCCAAATAAATAATGTATTCAAAATTACGTACTTGGCTACCATCAATGACATTGAAAATTATACACATGTTTTCGGGAGTTGGAAAACTTGTTTTAAAAGGTTCGTTTACATCATAATGGAGAAAAGTGCAGCACATTTCATTTCTCTACGGGGATGCGAGTGTATTTTTTACAATTAGAGGAGAGGACTGTAGTTCAAGCATCTCTCAAGGGAAATGAGTGTAATATATTTGTCATTGAATTTAATATTTGCCTATTGACAAAATCGCGTTGTTTCTATTTTACAGCTTGATCTTCGTGTAAATCATACGCTTGTAAAGGACCAATTTTTATGGGTAAGATTGCAGCACTGGCATATATGATTGGAACTGTTATCTACTGATTTGCTGCACTTTTTGTTGGTTCCTCATGTATGTGTCTACATTTGTTAAATTCCAGGACTTGAACAACTTTGATAGTGATCCTGAAGAGTTTGCAAGAACCTTCTGCAGAGACATGGGCATTGAGGATCCTGAGGTTGGAGTAAGTATATCTACCTATTGCTAATAATAAATTAATTTGTTGCACTTCCTTGAATTTGTAATAGTACCCATTATTATGGACTTTGAAATTTGAAACACACAAACCTTTTTGAAATTTGAAACATACTAAACACCTAAATGCTACTGTTTTGCAGCCAGCTATTGCCTTTGCCATCAGAGAACAGCTTTACGAGGTCATTCATTCTATTGATCGATTAGCATATCATGTTCACGCATTATATCTACACACACACACACACACATATATATTCGACTCGTTTACCATCGTCTTAATTCATTTTCATATTCAGATTGTAGTTCAGAGTGTAGTTTCTGCAAGAGAAAGCAGATTAAGCAAGAAGGGTCGTCGAGGGGCTGACTTCTTTCCAGTCAGGTTTTTCATACACTTTTATCCTAGTTCAGTTGATATGATAAATGTTTTTATTATAAATTCAGAGTATACACGTGTGCGTAGTCTACTATTTAATCGCCGACTCATCTATCATCTGTTGACAGTAAAGGAGGCGCTGTAGCAGTGGACTTGGTCAAGCTATTTGGTATTAAATCTAGTGTTGTTCGGTAAGTTTGTTTCATAAATTAATGCACTCTTTGTTAGCTGAAATTCAATGATTTGCTTTTGAACATTGATATAATCCGATCATCTTGGACTGTTTACGTCATGGTGCTTACGTAGTTAAAGTCTCTTTTCATATGGCATAATGTGAAAGTTTCCCTATTATTACTATAGGTTTTAATATTAAGTAATTTAAAAGGCTTGCCTATGCCAAAAAAATAGTAGTTTATAAGCCTCAAAATCCATCTTTGAATGGCAGTTAAGCAGCAGCATAATGTTACTGTAGATATATATTTACGTGTAAGCCTATTAATATCTGTTAGTTCATTTTTATAAACAAATTTGCTGATTGGTGCAAGGACTATTGTGGAATTTTTGAGACAAAAAGTGAACTGCTTTACTAATTGTTCGCTTGTCTTTTGTCTGCATAATTTTTTTAACACTTCATTTGCTTCCTGTTTGTGCAATTTTAGCCAATTTGAACATACAAGGACAAGGCTACTTGTTTGTTTGGTTCAAACTTATTTGTAATTATTGGTTAAAAAATACACATCTCTGTTAAGATTATGTTTGTATTTTATTTTATGGCTTTATTTGTTAAGTTAAAAATGAGAACTTCTTATGCTTTGGCTGTTTTGGTTGAATGCATCAGGAAAAGAAAGGAGTGGGATGTATATGAACCCATTGTGGATCTTCTATCCAACGAGGAAGTTGATATCCTTGAAGCAAAGGAAGAGAGAAATTTCAGGTGAATTGGCCCCATAGTCAACCATCCCTAATCAGATAGTTCAGTAGAATGTATATTTTTAATGTTTATCGTTCGAGTTATTTACTTGTACTAGTATATACTAGTTGGTTTTATAGGACCAGTAGTCAATTGGTTCAGCATATTGCTATCATTTGCTTTTAGCAGTGTTTCTTCTCTTTTATCTTTCTGTACCCAAAACAAAAAAAAAAAACTTTAGGCATAAGTATCAAGGTTTCATCAAACTAAAGGGATCTCAACTCCTAAGATTCGTCTTAGCTTGGAAAAGGATTGACAAGAAAATGTCTAAATAATTCTGACGAGTGAAATATGAAATTGCAGGGGATCCATAATATTTAGTCACTGGAGATGGATTCCCCAATATAAGTTGGTTTTGTGAAAGGTATTAGTGTTCCACAACATGATGATCCAATGCTTGAATATCTGTTAGGAGAGGTGTCCACATTTACCATGTGTTTTTTTGTTTTTAAAAAACGGAGACGTTGCCACAAATTCTAGCTTTACAAAATCACAATCCTTTTGTCTTAGGATGCGAGAATATTGATTCAGCCGCAAATCTGAACTAGCTATTAGTGTGTGACAATGTCTCAAACATGTCAAGGCCTCCGTCGGCGGCCACTACACCTCACTTTCCATTATCCTCCATCACATTTTGCTGTGCACACAACTCACATTTGCTAACCCTGGTCTCCCAAACCTTGCTGAAACATGTAACATAATATATATTGTCCCACAACAATTTCATCCACAAGTTATGGCCCTCTACACGGCTATATTCAATGAATACAAAAACCAAAACAAATGTTTCATTTTTGCGTAACACAATTAAATTGCAACCTTCCATCATATGAATCAACATTGCCCCACAAACAAATTGATTAGCTACTGTTTTTTTTTTTTTTTTGAGAGGATTATTAGCCACTGTTGCTGACTGAAATTTAAACACAGAAATTGAAATTAATAATTCAACCCTCTTGTGATTAAGGAGAAATAATTTTTGACAACAAAAGTATTAAATTAGCACTCCCAGTCTAAACAACATACATACACAGTGTATTATACGCAAGGAGAAAAGCATTGCACCATAATGTTCTCCTATCAAAGCAATCTATTAGTCCCTCCATCCCTTTTTATGTACACCATTTTATACTCACAAAAGAGTGCTTAAATAAAGCGACGGACGGGGTCTTATAAGAACCCTTCAACCCCTATAGGAGCCCATAACGTAGCTCTATAATGACAATTATAATGGGTGAAAAGAAGGACGAGACGAGATATCCAACAACCTTGCAGAGAAGGCAAAACAACCAACAGCCATGATATGGAAAGATAAACGATTTTGCCCAAATTGAAAAGCTATGTTTCAAGTGAAACCTTAGTCCAACGATAAACGCATGTCGACGAATGGCGACCCAAACATAGGAGATGCGAGGCATAAATGGTGATATACGGGCTACCTATAGCGAGGGAAGGGAACACATTGATAATCAATAAACATAGTAAAATGATTCTTTATAAGTTAAATTAGTTAAAATAATGTCTCTCCTAACAATATGGTTGAGTTTGGCGGAATGAGGAAGTCTCTCACATAGTGATAAAACAATGTTTCAATCACATTGAAAAGATATCCACATTAACTTTATGTGTTCAACTGCGCCTCAACTAAGACCTTGAGCTGATGGATTGAAGAATGCTATAGAATTAGGGTAGCACTTGAGTGACATTGTGGTGCCAATGTCATGTGACATTGACGCCAACTGCAATGTGTATGTTAAAGGGAATGCTATCTTTATTTATTTATGAAATATCTACATGGAACCTCGTGTCTCAAAAAATCTACCTTTAACTAGAATGTGTAACCCTTTTATAATACATTTATAAAATAATATTAATGATCCTTTTTTTACCATTGTATCTGTTGAGAAATATTTTCTGAAATTGAAGTTATTAAAATTTTATTTGCAATATAAGATAGATTAAATAGTCTTGACTCCTATGAAAGTGATGTTTTTAAAGAACGTTGATTTCAAATAGACTATTAATGACTAAACAACAAAGTATGCGGGGAGGAAATCATTTCTTTTCACTTGAGGTAAAATTATTTGAAACTCGTGTCGAACACCAAAATATGACTATCTTACTTAATTGAAATTTTGAGATTCAAATATTGATTCACTGTTGTGAGAAGTAATCTTAGTAAGAGGTCACAATTCTTTTAATTTGTCTAAAACAACAAAAATTTCATGACTTACCCTACTTTTACAGTTACACAAAACATCAAGATTTATCATGATAAGTAAAGGAACTCCAATCAACATTTTCGGCCCTACGTAATAGGAATTGTAAAAAATATCTGAGTTTTAGATTAGAAGATCACAAAAATATCTGATTTTTAGATCAGAAGATCACAAAAATATCTGATATTTTTCTTTTTGATATTTTTTTTTACTACTTTCTTTCTCCATTTTCCTTATGAAAACAGACAACACACAAGACAAGGGTAAAATTGCACTGTACTTATTGAACCGTCAAAGAGGAAAACAGACATAGACATAGAATCTACCTTTCATTAAAAAAATCTCACCATGATATTCTTTCACCAATCACGGGGATTCCCAACAAGTACTAACATTTTGACTTAGACAAAGACAAAGTTACAAACTAAAACCGCCACCGTAATTCTTCATCAAAGAAAAAAAAGGGGCACATATCAAATATCTTAATTTCCATTACATTACATTCATACCAAATTCAAGATATTTGATGCAACAACTATGACCTTAACATTAATTAGCATATAAAAAAACATTCGCTAATTTATGCACTGGGACTTCAAAGGGCATTTGAGTAATTCAACTTGATGAAGTTATGTTACATTCTGTGGCTGTGGATTTGGACCTATCCAGCATTGACCACATAACTTGAACATCTTCATACCCACATGCCATTACTTCACCTTGCAGATCCATTATACGCCTCTCTTGTTCTGTAAACAATAAAAAATGAGTTAAATAATGTGGAATTGAAAGTACAATTTCTTTTGATTCTACAAGAGTACAATTTTTCAAGTAAAAAATGAATAAAAGTACAATTTTAAATTATAAGGAATAATAGTACTATTAACCGACAAAATACTATTTGAATAATTATCATACAATACAAGTGTTTTTTTTTTTTAGTTTTGAAAATAATTAAAAAAAGTAATAGAAATTATTTAAAATAAAAATTAAAATTTGTGAAGTGTCTAAGCGAAGAAATTAAGATTTAAGATTGTGGTATGACATGTACAAACCTGTTTGAGACTTCTTAGGATCCCTTGTTGGTTGTTCTTTAAAGAAAGTACAAGCTTTTTTGAATGGTGTTGTGATGGTTTTCTTCCAAGAAGCCATTTGGTTTGATTGACACAAAGCAAAGCCTTTGAATATGCTCTATACCTTATCTTTGCAAATGAATGTATTCTCTAGGGCTTTTATATAATATATATATATATAGGAGAGCATAAAAAAAATAACAAACACAAACACAGAGAGAAGGAAAGAGAGGAGCAAGATCCGTGAGATGAGGTTAAGATTGTGGAAGGAACATCACTCCTTTTTATTGACTTCTCTTATCTCTCTCATCAAACCTAAAGGACTGGACATAAGCACATGGTACATCAACTTACACGTGAAGATCTTTTCAATTGGATTGTACTATTTATTTAATTTAATTCAATTCAATTCAATGAATAATAAGGGTGGACCCTTTTACTTTTCTCTGCCAATTAAGTTTAACTTTAGCCTTTTCATTGGAGGAGGTCCTATTCCTCCTATCCTATGCTATGTGTTAATGTCATGTTATTATGTAACCTTTTTTTTCTTCTTTACCTTCATTGCACAATTTTGTCCTTCCTTAACCCTTCTTGTTTTTCTATTGACACGTTGCTACTAGGGGCAAGACTACATGTGTAGAGTAGCTAAATTCTAAAATTGTCTTTTGTGCAATTTTATTTTAACTCTTTGAGGAAAACTATTTTGTTACTGCTGTGATTATGTGAAGGAATGGCCCCAGTTGAAGGTCGGTAAATTCTTAGCACTTTGTAATAATTGAATGAGTAGATCGCCTATGGACAAAGGCTCAGTCATCCATATCATTGGATGTGATAATTTCCACACGATTATACGGTGATCGTTAGATTGAGATTGAATGATTCAAATTTATATTTTAAATTTTAGTATTAATGCTTAAACTGTTTGATTTTGATTAATTGGCTACCAATATACCAACCGCATGAATGTATAAAATTGCCAATTACTATATGCAATTAAGATTCGTGATAGTGATGAGATATGGGGAATGGAAACGTGGAAGATGGTATAACACTAGGACACAAAGAAACCAACCCTTTGTGGGGTCTCCAAGCTAAAGGCACTTCATTTTCAGCTCCATCTAGCACCCAATTTTGACATTAATACTTAATAGTGTGCCTATATTTTAGCTATTGAAACTTAGTCTTAGGATTCATAATTTAATGCATTAAAAAAATGTAAAGAAACTCTGTATTGTTAAATGTGAACACTAGTGTTTGTCAAAAAAATAAAATGTGAACACTAGTGTGACGGTGCCGTTGATTTTCTAATCATGGGTTGACAAAGACATATTAGTCAATTTAAATAATGTAACAGTAATCTATTGTTAACTTCCCAATGCAGCTTAATTTGGTTTGAAAATCTTTAAATCTCCATCCCCTGCTACAAAGTGTGTCTGGTCAATTGGTTCCAAACATAAAAATCAATAGATTAAATTAGCATTATGGTTACATCGAAAGCAACATTATATTGTGAGCTGAAATATTGCCTTATCTTTGGGAATCTGAAACCCATAAATAATGTAATCTTATGACACTGACATTTCTTTATTTCAAATTAATCTTTCAATGATTTAGTTATGAGGTATAAGAAATGTTAAAGAGTGTCCCTAATTGTTTATTAAGTCTTCGTGAACTTACCTCAATTGGTATGGACAATGCATGATATATGTAGAGTCCATGGTTCAAACCATCACCAAAAAAATCACTTATTAAAAACATTAATATAGTATTGTATGTTAAGAAGTTGTGAATATATTCAACTTTTTAGAAGTAAAAAAATTGTTGATCACCAAAAGAAAATTGTTATCAATAAAAAATTTATATTTGTTACCTTTTTAACTAGTGTTTCAGGAACACTAGTTAGCATAACCCTAATAACTAATAAACGATTTAGTGTGTGTTTGGTTCAACTTTGGATATAATTGATTCTGATAGAATTGATTATGACAGAATTGATTTTGAGAGAATTAATTTATGTTTGGATACAATAATGTAGAATTGATTTTGAGAGAATTAATTTATGTTCTGATAGCTTTGGTCAAAGTTGCTTTTGAATGTATAATTACTAAAATGGACATAGCTAAATACAAATAAATGGACATAGTTGAATGTATATGTAGATCAATATTAAATGCAAATATATTATTTAATTTAAATAAATAAATTTTTCCTATATATTAATTTAAAAATAATAAATACGATCATTAAACTAATTTTTTTACAAAATATTTTTTATATGTATTTTATATTTTTTGATAAAAATATATTTAAGTTAAATAATAATAGAGCTGGTTGCCAAAAAGGATAAAATATAACGTAAAAGAAAAAATACAATAAATCTGGACGGAAAAATCGTAAAGAAAAATCCAAAACTTGGTAACTCATGACCATAAATATTTTCTGGGGCTAATTTGGTTCGATAAATTTTTTGATTAAATTTAGTTCATCAAATTAAATACAAACCAAAGAGAAGAAGAATTGATAAAGGACAATAAAGGAAAATACTGTGTTGTAATAATTAAAATATAAAATTTAATGGAGAATTGATTCTAGTAAACTCAAAAGATAGGAATTGTAGTTTCAACTAGAATTGCTTTTGGAGATAAGAATTGATTTTAAGAATTGAACCAAACATGTTAGAATTGTTAGCTTTCACTTTTGAAGCTGTCAGAATTGCTTTTGAAGGATGTAGAAGCTGAACCAAATAGATACTTAATGGAACCATCAACGTAACAATAATTTGATCTTATTGCAAAGTACTTTTATTCTTTTCATTTTCAATTCTGTAATTAATCTAAGGATAATGTTCCGGCATTGGTTAAGGAGTCAAATATAGTAAGTATTACATTGGAACTTGTACTGTCAACTCTTTAAAAGCATAAAATGTGTTACTTTCATTTTAAAACTTGTTGTTTTTAGTTTCCTTAATCAGTGTCCCGGGGACACTGGTTAACGTGACCCATAATCTGATTAGACTTGGTTTATTCCTTTTCACATGCAATCTAATGATCTATCATGGGACTGACTGACAGCTGAAGAGTGAAAATTATTGGTGGGATGATTATTGTTTGATAACACTTTCCCCCCTAAAATAACACATTTGATTAAAAAACAGTTGAGATGATTGGTGGTGTACGTTGTTTTCACATGTAGACATACTGCATGTTTGGTCTTTAGATGGTCGGCCTTACTTTTCCACTTTCTAATCCTGCTACATGCTCTGATTTTTTATTTTTTTTACATCTTGGTGAATGCATGTTTGTAAGTTGTATCCTTGGCACAGAGTTAGATCTTGTGTTGTGTGGATGACCCAAAAAACTTGAATGAGAAGATGATAATTGTTAGAGTTGCATGAAGAGTTTCAAAGCATGCACACTAAATTTTAAGTTTGATTCCACTATTTATAGAACTAAGAGACACCACTTCTTATATGATAAACAATGCCTTACATCAAGGTCATCTCATATATGATTAGATTTTTCGATCAAGAGTTGTGTTTATTCACTTACAATCATGAAGTAACACATCTTTATCAAATTCATTAAGATACAAGTATTGAAATCTAAAGAAAAGAAATTATTCTTTTTGCATTTGAAAATATTTGCCTAGCCGACGCCTAGCGCAAGGCTATGATAACCCCGACAATATTGAGTTCATCACATATAGTTCTAGTACTTTGAAAAATGAAAATCACTCTCATAGAGTTTGTGATTAACCCATATGTGGTATTGAATTCGATTAAATGATTGATATCTTCTAACTAAAGTTTCTTCTCACACAACTGTCAAATATCTAATGTTGTTATCATCTAAAAAAAGTTTATACTTACCTAATAAGTAGATTTTGTAAAACCGTCATGAGGCTCCTTTCTCTGCCCATCCCCAATATCAATTCGAAGGATTGCTTCCAACAAATCCACCAAAATTTTGCACATCAAACAATTTGTGCGTTTATAAATATATACTTTCAAACATGAGGAGGAGTTTTTTTTAATGATAAAGGTGTGATGAAATGTAGCTCCCAAAAAGTAAAATAGCATCGAAGCATTTCAAGTCAGATCACACCCACCATGTTTTTCACAGGATTTCTGTACTTTGCCATGCACTTTTCGCTCCCATCCAGTTGAATGGACATTAATGCCTCTGCGTGAGTTAAGTCACGCACCACTGGCATGTGCGCGAGTTAACTCACGTACCTTGGTCGGTGTCAGAACTGAAGAACACACGTTTTTTAAATAGTGTTCAATGCAATTTAATTGATTTTGCACGTTTTTGTTAAGTTTTTTCACGTTATTTGACTATATTTACTGTAGATATAACTTATGTTACAGCGTATTGAATAAAGTAAATAAATGAGTGAGAATAAATTCAGCGTGAATTCGAATAAAAATTGCGTATTGAATAAATTCAAATAAAAGTTACATTGCATTATATAGACGAGTCATTACATTACATTACATTCGAGAATGTACCTTCCAACTACAACAATTATCTTGCCTCTGAATGGGGTAAATTCAAACTTGCTAAGATGCAGGACTCCAGCATTCGACCAACATTTCTACTGTTCCATTCAAAAGATTAAATTCTTGTTAGACTTGGTTTAAATGACGGTATTCAAGTGTCAAAAGAATAATGTTCATTCCTTGACACTTCAATACCTTCATTTAAACAAGCCTAACAAGAATTTAATCTTTTGAATGGAACAGTAGAAATGTCGGTCGAATGATGGAGTCTTGCCGTTTAACAAGTTTGAATTACCCCATCCAGAGGAAGATAATAGTTGTAGTTGGAAGGTGCATTCCCTACCTAATCACGATCTTTTGGCGGAATCAGAATGTTGATTATATCTTCAGTTGATCTCAACGACGTTACCTACATATCGATCCACTGGAACATGTTGTGCTCCCAAAACATGTTCTTCACGTTTTCGTCGTTCGTTAATTCCACCCAAGTGAACGATATTCTCCCCTCATCAAGCGTTGGACGTTTATACCGAATATATTTCACCCTCGTTGTGTCTCTGGAGTTGACTCCTTGGTTGAATTCATTAAGTTGATCCTTGATACCTCTTAACGTTACACCAAGGCATCGAACTTTCAACATCTGAGGTTCTCTGCCGTTGAATTGTGCATGAACGTCGATCCACCCCACCATTGCTTCAAATATACACAGCAAGAAATTAAAAACAATCAATGAAAAACTCATTCAAACATTTCATCAAACACTTGGAGTGCAAATTATACATAAACCCTAAAACTCAAAATTACAACATTAACATGCAAACATCTAACCACAATTAA
>Ga0315914_1009402_pt1 | contig 12579 bp, 7 predicted proteins | sample MpolenodulesMG_FD_203920 | JGI IMG/M metagenome (GOLD analysis project Ga0315914, IMG submission 203920) | Medicago polymorpha root nodule microbial communities from Los Angeles, California, United States - elongated nodules | ecosystem: Host-associated > Plants > Roots > Nodule | place: USA...
CGTTGTAAGAAGAGTAGATCAAATGGAGGAGAGTCAGGTTAAAAGAGGTAGAGGAAGACCTAAGAAAACCATTCGAGAAACCATTAGAAAAGATTTAGACGTCAATGAGTTGGATCCAAATATGGTTTTTGATAGAACACTATGGTGAACATCAAAGAAAACAAAGAAAGAATGACTATCAATTACTATCAATAAATTAAAGTCTCGATCACTCGTAAATGGAGGTTCTAATAATTCCATATGATAACCAGGTACACTGAAAAAGCTTAAGTTCCTAGGTTGGGGATCTAGTATGGTTTTATATATTTAACTTCATGATATTTCATTTCTATATTCCTAATCCAAGATTCTTAACAGAACTTTCGAAAGAATAGAAATGTAAAACCATTCTCGAGACTCCATATAACAACAGAAGCTTTTGGGAGAGTTGATGTTTGACAAAACTTATCGTTTTGAAATGCTTGCTAGATGAATCTAGTACCTTCCTCTCATTGATTTATCTGACGATGTTTACTTAACATTTTGTATTCAACCATTCTTTGTTTCAGAGGAAATCCACAGAGAATAGACATTGCTTCCTCCAACAAACGAGTTATATTTACTTATGAGCAGGTACTAGGAAATATATTTTTTCTTTCCTTTTATCCTTTAAAGAATATCAATTTTTCAATCATATGTAGACAATTACTGCGGTGATATTTATTTATTATATTATTTATGGAATTTCTTACTGCATTTTACTGGTATACAGTGTCTGATGTATTTGTACCATTATCCTGATGTATGGTATGACTATGCTACATGGCATGCTAAAGCTGGTTCGATAGATGCTGCAATCAAAGTATTTCAAAGGTCTCTGAAGGCTCTTCCTGGTAAGAGGCACTTCTGCTTACTTTTCAAATATTGTTGTTAGTGCTTGCATATCGTTTTTATTCACAACATTTTCTTGAGTCTATGTGAAAACCTTCTCTTGTATTAGCTTGTCTTAATCTTTGGTGAATGCTTTATATCAGTTAAGGCTCCATTGTTATCCTTTGGTGGAGTGTGGTGTAGCTCATAATTATACATTAATGTGTCTTACTTGACCTTACATTTTTTACCTTTCAATTCATTGCTCTGTCATTTCAATTGTGAACAGATTCGGAAATGCTACGATATGCTTATGCAGAGCTAGAGGAATCCCGTGGAGCAATTCAGGTATTACCGGATAGACATATGTGATGGAAACGATAGTGATTAATGTTATTGTGAGTTGTGGAATTTTTTAATGTATTATTTGAACAATTAGAGTTTTAGGAAATTGTTTAATCTTTACGATTCTTCTTATAAATGTAAATTGCATTTATATTTTGTATGTGAATATCAATGATGCTTTGTACTAGTAATTCGTTGAAACCTCTCCTAAATCCTTTCGAGTTTCTTCTTAATTTGGTTTTAGAGCGGGCTTGATCTTGCTTCTGCTCTCAATATCTGGGTTCTGCCATCTGATGAGGCAGGGCTTAAAAGTCTATCTTTTTTAGGAATGTATATGTTTGGACGTATATGTCATATGATATCTCACTCGTTGTTTTTTCGTCCTGTCTTCATTAGTTATTTTAATCCTTAAGGAGTTCTTATTTGTTGTTTTCTTGTTTTGTTTCAGGCTGCAAAGAAAATATATGAAAACCTTTTGGGAGACAGTGACAATGCAACTGCACTTGCACATATTCAAGTATGTCAAATAGTTTGTTTAATATGCTTAACAGTAGTAGGGTTGGATACTTTTAAAAATCAGTAAATATAGTGCTGAATGGCATGGTCCGAAATTTAAATGTTTTACTTGTTCAAAATTCATTAATGGAAGATTGTATGTACGTAAAACACGTTTTTTTTTTCTTTTCCCTCTGCACATTCAAGTAATTTATGCAGTTTATTCTAATGATTGTTGTTAGATTTCCATGCAAAAGATTTGACATCTGTTTCATGCTACAGTTCATCCGTTTTCTAAGAAGAACTGAAGGTGTTGAAGCTGCTAGGAAGTACTTTCTGGATGCTCGCAAATCCCCATCTTGTACATATCATGTTTATGTGGCTTACGCGTCAGTGGCCTTTTGTCTTGACAAAGATCCCAAGGTCTTTACTATTTCCTTCTTTTGTGCATATTGTTATTGCATTTGAGTTGCAGAATGAATTAAAATAAGGGAACATTTCCAAATATTGTGTTTCTTGTTCTTTTAATCACTGGAGTCTAGTTTTAACGTCTAGAAAGTAATTCGGATTATCCATGCAGATGGCTCATAATGTTTTCGAAGTAGGATTAAAACACTTTATGCACGAGCCCGTTTATATTCTTGAGTGAGTTCTACTTTCTCCCATCTGTTTTCCCTTGCTTTCTTGATGTATTATGACAATATTGGAATAATTCTTTTTCAATGGAAATAATAGTAATTGAATATTTAATAAATATTTTCATGATGTTTCAGATATGCTGATTTCTTGATACGTTTGAATGATGACCAAAATATACGTGCTTTATTTGAGAGGGCATTGAGTTCACTTCCTCTAGAGGATTCAGTTGAGGTTGGCCTTGAGACTTATTTCCTTGTTCCTTCAAAATATATTCTGGAATCGTAGTAGTACTTGGTTGACAAGGTTATGTTCCATTTTGAGAACAAATATGTGATGCATGATTTATTTTGTCTTAAAATATAGTAACGAAGTACATGCATGGCTCATGCCAATATTTTCTTTAGATTCAGTAGGTATTTAATTCGATGTTGTATAGTATTAATGTTGCTCATAATTTATGTGCTTATTCAGTTGGAGAATGTTTAGTAGTTGCTTTCTGATGTTCAATTTCATTGCAACTAATTTCACTTGTAGGTTTGGAAAAGGTTCGTTAAGTTTGAGCAAACTTATGGGGATCTTGCTAGCATGCTTAAGGTAGTACTTTCTTATTCGTTTGAATACAACTTTTACCTTGCTACGTTCGGTTGTTTCTTTTGCGTCTGACTCTTAGTCAGGCTTGTCAAATTGTTACTTTTTTGTAATTGCTGACCATTTGAAAGGAAATCCTTGATGGAAAAAATTGGGATATATGATTGTTGAAATTTGGGGCCTAACTCATCCTTACAAAAACGGCTTGTAAGGTGAGGATTGCCTCCTCTTTATAAACTCTTCTCAAGAGTCTTATCTATATCCGATGTGGGACTTGGGTTTTTCCCAATAATGATTTGTAGAATTTTCTGTCTGTTTTGCATAGATATATATTGTCCAACTTGAGGGAAAATATTGTTTGTAGTTGTAATTATTATTGATTCTTTCATTTTATTATTTTATAGCATTTCATAGTTTCCATAGAACAATTACCTTAAGGCTGTCTTTGCATTCAATCCATAAAAGCGTGTAGATATCGCTTCTCTGGTATATATTTGATTGTTTGTGTAATTCGTTGAGTAATACAAGAGAAAATAGATTCAATCTAATTAGAGATAATCTAAGGTATCCATTTTAGGATAAGATTATTATAAGGTGACACAAATATGAGTGGTAACCATTTTTGATAATTTATCGTTGTATCATATGTAGGTTGAGCAAAGAAGGAAAGAAGCGTTTGGTGAAGAAGCAACAGCAGCATCAGAGAGTTCTCTGCAAGATGTTGTATCACGATACAGTTTCATGGATCTATGGCCGTGCTCTTCGAATGATCTTGATAATTTATCCCGGCAAGAGGTACCACTTTGTATATTTTGCTTGTTGTCAATAACTATGTTCTCTTGAAAGCATTATGTGAAAAATCACAAAATTGTATCTAACCATGGTATTCCAATAATCTATTCGCTCAACTGAAATTGAGGCCGCTAATATAAAGGCAATCTCGGTGTTACTTTAATATGAAAATATGTACATGTTTCAATTTACGAAGGTGAATGATAGTGCTTAGTAAGTTAGTATAAAAAATGAACGAAAGAAGGAGTAGAAATTTTATGAGAAATGGTAGAGTATCTATTCTCTCAAACGAACGTAATGATAGTGCTTTGGCCCAATATTCCAACCTCCCCTAGTCATAATTCTGTTACTGGCAGTTAGCAACAGCTGGCAGTTCAGTTAGTAGTTAGTTACGTCTTGCTATACTGTAAATATACCAAACATTTATTAAAAAAAATACAAAATAAAAAAATATACAAAACAGTTCAGATTTAACTCCGTTAGATTTTCTCTCACTTTCTCTCATTCTTCGTTTCAAACATCTGTCTCGTGCAAATTCTTGTGTGTTTATATAGTAATTCATTTTAATTTCTACCTTTTTTAGTGGCTTGTCAAAAATACGAAGAAAGTGGAGAAGTCTATTATGCTTAATGGAACAACTTTTATAGGTATTATTATATTCATTCTTGAACTTGGTTTCTCGATATTTTTATTATGTGGTTAATGATACACTATTGTTGCAGATAAGGGACCTGTTGCAAGTATTTCGACTACATCTTCAAAGGTTGTTTATCCTGATACTTCAAAGATGTTGATATATGACCCAAAGCATAATCCAGGTATGTAACTCATCTTGTTTGAAATTTGAATATTTTTTGGTGATTAATTTTTTTTTCTTTCTTTTCGTGCTTACAACTCATGATATCCAAATTTACTATAGAAGACATGTTTTAAGAACCTTTTATGTTCAGATTAATAAAATATTTTTGAACCTTTGGAATCCAGTAACTATATGTTTGTATATAAGGAAGTGTCTTATAAAATCTTCACATTATGTTGAAGTATCGTAGTTTATCTTGCAACACTAGTTTTGAATATTTTTTGGTATTTATCACCAAAAACATACATGAAAAGAATGCATTAGGAAAACATACATGAAAGGAATAATGCATTATGTAATGTGAAAATGATAGCTTGTTAACTTTTCAATTTCCAGGGACAGGTGCTGCTGGAACAAATGCATTTGATGAAATTCTGAAAGCTACACCACCTGCTTTGGTCGCATTTTTAGCAAACCTACCTTCAGTTGACGGTAATTTTCCATATTTCTGTTAACTATGAGTTTTTGTCGTTCATACAGTACATTAGGAAATCTAGAAACATTCATTTGATTGGAAACTAGACGAATCACTCGTGAACTTGCCAATATGTATTAAATATGAATCATATCCATATGCCAATTGTGTCTTTAGTTGGTAATAAGTGTTGAAGACGTATCTAAAAAGTATCGGCAAAATTATTTTGTAAAATAATTTAAATTATTATCTGATACTTTTTGGATACGTATCAGACATGTATCAGATACGTATATATAGTCTTCCATTTTTGAAGTGTATGGTATCTAAGCGTTGTTGACAACCGTGTTTGAAATTTTCAGGTCCAACGCCAAATGTGGATATAGTGCTATCGATTTGCTTGCAGAGCGACCTTCCAACAGGACAAAGTGGTAAAATTGGTATGCCATCGCAATTACCAGCTGGTCCTGCTCCTGCTACAAGTGAACTTTCTGGTTCAAGCAAGTCTCACCCTGTTCAAAGTGGCTTATCTCATAAGCAACCCGGTAGAAATCAATATGGGAAAAGGAAACAATTAGACAGTATGTGCATAATCCATTTCCACTATAATTTACGCTTACATTTTCTTTCACCTTTTCTTTTTGATTTTGGACCTGTTTGGATTGCTTTACATCTGTGAGACTGTTTAGAAGTGCTTATAGAAACAACTTATAACATGTCACCAACTTGTAACAAAGTGACACCGACATGACACCAACACATGTGATTACGTTCAATTAATTCATTTTATCAAATTTTTATTGGTGTCGATGTGTTCGTGTCAGAGTCGTGTCTGCGGTGCTTCATAGCTTCTAATTCAAGTTTCCCTCTTTGTACAAATAACCAATAAGTTTACGTCAATTATGAAAGTTATAATTGCATCTCTTAGATTAGGCACAACTCATCAAATATGCATAAATGTACTTTTAGCTTTCTTTATGTTTTCACATCAAAACTCCATTTCACTGTGATTGATATTTGTTATAATAATGTTCAGGCCAAGAGGAAGATGATACTAAATCTGTCCAAAGCCAACCACTTCCTCAAGACGCTTTCCGGATACGACAGTTCCAGAAAGCTCGAGCCGGTAGCACTTCACAAACAGGATCAGTTTCATATGGAAGCGCACTTTCTGGCGATTTATCTGGCAGCACCGGTTGATAACATTCTACAACACTTCCCTGTGTAAATCAAAAGACCTTCCTCGAGCTTATAGATAATTTAAGTGCTTCATTTGCAAGTAGCAGATAAATAGATTAGTGTCTGTAGCTCCAATCTATGATGTAGTATTGTAGTTAAATTAAATGAAACCTCACTAAGCTCAATTTCTCCTATAAATAACAATTTTCTCTTAGTAATTTTTTCTGTTGTATCATATAATTATTTGAGAGATATGAGAATGATTTGACTCTGTAAATATAAGTTAAATAGTAAGTTAACTATTTGTTTTGAAAATATTTTGTATTGAATATATGAAATGATTTTAACTATTTGTTTTGTATTAGAAGATTTAAATCATTCTATGATAAAAAATTGAAATAATTTGTTAACATCTTTAAACTAGTAAAAAATATTATAATTCTTATGATCTTATTGGTGAAATTTTATTTGAATAATTAAACATTAAGAGTTGATAACTATTTAATCCAACCCTTCCAAAAAATTATTTAATAAAAAAAATAATAATCAAACTTAGTACTATTGAGTTCTTCGAAGAAAATTCAATTGTTTTTCAAATACTTACATAATAGAATATTATTGCATAAAGAGTTTAATTTATATACATCGGTAGTGTAATAAAATTTTACACATGTTTCTAATGATGTTTTTTTTAAAGATCATCTAATGATGTTTTGTCATGTCAACGTCATGAGATATGATATGTCGTGTGTTTTTCATCAATAAATGATATGCATGTGTAAAACTTTGTTACGCTGACAATGTATATAAATTAAACTCTTTTCTAAATTGAAATTGTTTAAAATCTTTTTTTAATTACCATTACAAAGTAAGTTAAATAGTTATGTTTTGAGTACTATCAATTTTTTTAAATAGTGACAAAATATGATATCAAAATATAAATGATTATAATACCAAAAATTTAAGGGCTTACTTGTGGGAAATAGTACATAGTTTCAAAATAACCTATAATTCTTTTAACATACATTACAATTGTAAGCTCTATATACTAGAAAAACACAAATATAATTATTCACTCCTACATGATGGTGCATGGTGCATTAACATTATCATCACTAAAGAGAAAAACAGTTTCATCAGGGATAGTAGAGTAAACTTGATCAGGAAAATAGCCATGAACACTCTCATTGAAACCATGTCTATAGTAATTATATGAAGATGTAAATGTAGATTCATCCAAATATTGAGAAGCATATGGATAATATTCACTATCATATGGAAATGGCCAATATTCAGCTTTTCTTCCTGTTCTTCTCACCATTCTTAATACTTTGCTTTTATCTACATATCCTGTCACTGTTACCTTCTGATTTTCCATGTCTATCTCCAAACTATCAACACCTGCATTCATTCAAGCTATCAATGTTCATTTGATGCCACAAAACTTTGTACATAATTATTTTATACAAGATCAAGATCATGTGTATGTAATGAAACAATTAGGCTCAAGTGGTTAATAAGCTCCATCAAGGATGAATTGTTCAGGAAAACTTGAGTTTGATTCCTGGTTGAAACAATTCTTGAACAGACTTTACTTCCCTCTCGACCAAAGTCCGGATTACCCCTGAGAACTGAGGGGTTAACACCAAAAAAAAAATCATTTGTATACGGTAAGCTTTCAACAAAATACGTATGACCATCGTGGTACGATGTCACAAAACGTCTTATCAACTAAACCAACATCCGTGGTATAAATTAAATATTTTAAATATGAATATTAATTCTTCAAGTCAAGTAGAAATATATGGATGACAAAACTCTCTCTATATTAGTTTTTTTCTCTTCATATTCACAATGTTAATTACTCAATTAATTAAATATTGTTGTTGATAATATGTAAAAAAAAAAAAAAAGAAAAAAAAAAGTAGCTGACATACTCAGTATCCATGTCTAACATAAAGTGTCACTATCTAGCCAACATGGATGGATACCCAAACAAGTGTCACATGTTGTCAGTTTAATGAATTTCTTGACTCAAATGATAGATTTTATTCTCTTTTTTTTACACAATGGTAGATTATTATTCTTTAAAATTTGGCACATTAATTTAATAGATTATTCACTAATGTATTATTGGGTCTGATCAGATCAAAGGTTTCCTTAGTTTACAAGTTTCCTCTTATTGTGTGTTTTGTAGACAAAATCATATATTGATTAAAAAAAGGAAGAAACCAAAATAGAGAGGAATGTTTGGGAAGGTTCTTGCCATTTAATTTGGAGATCACCCTTCTTATTCTTTCTTCACACCCTCGACAATCCATATGCACCTTAAGTTCCACAATCTATACCATATACAATAACAAATAATTAATGTCAAACATAGGCAAGTAGATGAACTCAATTTTTAGTAGATTTTTGCATAAAAGTAATTATTATTTTTTAAAAGAAATGAATTAGCAACAAAAATTAAAGACAAAAAATATATATTTTTAATTCACTTGCTATAAAGTTTAATGATGCCATTATATCTAGATAAGAAGATATAAGATTTTGGTGTGACCTTTTTTTTCTTCTTTGTATTTTATCTTTATCAAAACTAATACATTACAAATATAAAAAAAAACATATGAAAAGTAAAAAAATAATATTTAACTTTTGATTAATATTTTATATGAAGTAAATATATTATATAATTAATAATTCAATAAAATAGATACACTAGTGCAATAAAAGATATGAATAGACAGACATGCAAGTTAGTCCACATATATGCATGGGTGTATTATTAATATATTATATCTTTTGAGAAAGGGGGTTGGCATGCACTTACAGACAGAGCATTTGGAATTCTTGTTTTCCAAGGTCTCCACCCTAACATGTTATACTTTTGATTTGATAATGTTAATAACTTGTTTTTGTTGGGAACATATTGAATGTGCTTCTCTCCCTCTATCTATATATAATGTCTCAAAGGAACATTGTACGTTATAGATATAACCACTACTATGTCTATGTGCTATTTCAACATATATGCATGGGTTATTATTAATTAAATAAAAAAAGAAAATAGGAATTTTTTGATATGGTAACATGAAAATATTATGAATCAGAAGAATATATTGTTCCGACTCGTAAGTACCTAGGGGAATTCCTCAAAAAAAGTACCTAGGGGAATCGATACTCAATTTTATTCCATATTTTATGTGGTAGAATGCTCAAACTTACTGAATGAAATTTAAATCACTTCAATTTTTCCTATAAAAAATATCAATTCGATTACAATAATTGATTTAACTGGGATTCGAATTCAGATTCTTCTAAACGAGGTAATGCAGTGATTGTAGTAATATAACCGCTATAAAGTTTCTTAATCCGAACTCAATTATTCTACCGGATATTAAGAAGGTGGGTCCTTTGTGACGAGCCTCGTAATTGAAAGATGCCTAAAAAAGGTTGGAGCAAATGTAATAATGACGGAGCAATTAATTATAGTACTCTCCATAAAACGGCTTGTGGAAGACTCCTTCGTGACGAGTCTGGTACTTGGATATGTGTTTGACTCATAATATGGGGTTGTATTAGATTCTCATGACTAAATTTTGGGGCATCCTTACTACTCTTCAATTTTCTTGGGATAAAGTCATCCACTTTGTTTTTCTTGAGACAAATTTGGTGGTGACGGATTCACTCATGAATAAAGGGTACACTCCTCCTCACCCTTGTGCTTCTATTGTTTTCCTCATCAATCGCCTTAGGATGAAGGATTGACAAGTTCAAATTTTTCACATTATATGCAAACAAATTAGAATGTTGACTAGATTATGAGTTATGCGCTCTCTCTACCTATGATCCTCACCTTCTTGATCCTCCTCCATTTTGTTGTGTTAACCATTTATAGCACGATGTTGCCAATATTTTACTTTAATCGCCATATTTGATTGTAGTTAAGCCTATTGGCCTCCCTCTTAGGAAAAAAAAAAGTTGAATAGAAATTGAATATTTTATATTTCAACTTTATAAAACAAATTAACAATTAAAACTTGAAACAACCATACTAACACACAAATTCAATTACTCTACTTATTTTTTTTTTAAAGTTTCACAATTACTTAACTTATTATTGAGACTTAGCAAATAAGAATGTCAAAAATTTAAAATGGTAAGCTTTTCATCCTCTTAATTACTAACACTTTCTTGGCTCAAAAAGGAATAAACAAGGTTTATATTGAACATGTGGATTTTGTTGTATTATTTTAGATTTGGGTATAGATGCTCCTTTCTTGTCATAAATTTACTTTTTTATATGACATATGTAATATGTGTGGCTTTCATAAATCCAAACTTCAAACCATTGGCAATGGCATATGCTTACATATTAACCAATGGTTCTACCAATTTCATTATCATCTCTTTTTCACAACAACCGTATACACAATCATATCTATCAAAATAAATTTTGGGCCAACTAGATTCTGAAAACTCACGAATATTCGCTATCATATATGATACCCTATCTAAATCTATTGCCTTAGGTTTTAAATTTTTAGATAAGCTAAACAAATTTATTGAAACATTAAATAGATTGATAAAACAACATGTAACTTTTGTCGAAAAAACAACAACATATAACTTAGGGATGAATCCAATTATAAAAGTTGAGTTTACCCTAACTCTATTATAAAAGTTGTTCCGCTAGATTAGAGATATCTCATTCAGTGTGTGACTCTCAACTCCATGTCCATGACTGAACATTTGAAATGTAGTCTAGTGACATGATAAAGAACGATTCAATAAATTAATCTTGGATGGGTTGTGATACTATCTTTAGATTTTATATTGGTATACCTCCACAAAATAAATTTTTAGTCAAATTTGATTCAATGTGGACCAAATTCATCATGTGTAATGTTGGACATGTGAAGTATAATGAACTTTTAGTCAGATTTAGATCAATTCTATTTCAACTAATTAAAACTGACTTTGAAAGGTTGAGTTGCCCAACTAATCGGACAGAGAACCAATATTAAACTTCTTCGAGTTGCTCAAGCTCGGAGAAAGCCTATCAAAACCTAGGATCCAAAAGGTTATAGTAGAAAAAACGCCGATCATAATTTGCGTTCCGATAAGTTTGTTTCATCGAAAACTATCTTTCCATAAATGGAGGCTTTTCAGCAATGTTAGGGCTAAACATCAATTATCCCAATTATTGGATGAAACACCATTAGGATTAATGCAAAATGGAACAAATATCTTGATAAATATTTGAGAGTTTTTTTTTTTTTGACAAGAAAAAAAAACTCTCAAATATTTATTTATGCAAATATATATATCTGAAAGAAATCAGGATGGCACAATTACTTTTTAAAAAATGAAGATAAAAAATAAATATAACAAAAATAAAATTAGAAAGAATATACAATTTTTATCAAATAAGAATATATCATTAGTTCATAAGTTCTACTTCAATTGATAAAAAATATCAAAATTGTTAGACCAGATGTTATAATTGAAGTTCGAACCTCGATCTGTTGAAATGTGTGTGCTTCAATTTTAATGATTATTTGTCTTTTCAACTATAAAGAAAAAAAAATATTGATTAACTAATGTCATTAAAAACTTTCATCAAAATAAAAATTTGACACTAGTTGAACGGTGATTCTTGGTCAAACGATCACAGTAATTTTTTTAGAGTAAATTACACTCTTCTTTCCTTAAAGATGTTTGAATTACACTCCCCTCCCCTCTTATTCAAAACATATTAGAACTTTTTCACTCTCATCCCCTAATAGAAGCTTGAATTACATTCTCCTCCCCTCTTATGTTAAAATCTAAACTTTACTCCCTCAATATTTTTTATTTTATTTCTAATAATCTAGCAAGAAAATAATAAGCTAACACACTTCGAAAAAAATAGTATTGCGGGTCTATTTTAATATAATAAAAAATTGAATACATATTTTTTGCTATTTTTTATTCACAATTTCATTAACATGTAGTTTTAAACCCTATTATAAAATATGAAACAACCCAAAATAAAATTAAAATATGTAAAAAATTACTAAAGACAATAAAGTATGGTTATTTAAAAGTTAATTTTATACTATAAATTATAAAATCAATAGCAAAATATTTAAATTTAATTATCATTGACATTTAAATTATAAAGAAATGAATTAATTTTTCTTAAATTGTGGTTCAAAATTAATATATATTATAAAAATATTTATATATGTTAAAATAGATTAAAGTGTAGTGCATGCATATTTAATTATCAAGGGAGAGAGTTGTAATTCAAGCATATTATAAGGGAGGGGTATAAATTTTAGAGTAAATTACACTCCCCTCCCCTCAAAGATGCTTGAATTACACTCCCCTCCCCTCTTATGTTAAAATATACACTCCCCTCCCCTCTTAATCA
>Ga0315914_1009404_pt1 | contig 12574 bp, 11 predicted proteins | sample MpolenodulesMG_FD_203920 | JGI IMG/M metagenome (GOLD analysis project Ga0315914, IMG submission 203920) | Medicago polymorpha root nodule microbial communities from Los Angeles, California, United States - elongated nodules | ecosystem: Host-associated > Plants > Roots > Nodule | place: USA...
TATATATATATATATATATATATATATATATATATATATATATATTGATATATATTTTATTTTTTGAAAATGTTAAATTAAATAATTAATTTAATCATTATTAAAAAGTGTTTTCTTAGTTTCCAAATTTTGACTAAAAATATATTTGAACCACAATGCTAGAAGATGCTCACTTAGCACATAAGTCTACAAATCTATTTCCTTTTTGAAAAGTGTGAACAATGCGAACATCCAAATCTTTGATGTTTTGGATCAAAGTGACGTCTTTGTAAAATTTTGGTGTTTAAACCTAAGGATATCACATAATGAAGGGAACATGTGTAACAAGTAATATCTAAACTATTTAAAAAAAGTAATATCTAGATTAATTTGTGATCCATAATATTATGTGAAATGCTAACTTGTGCCCTTAAGACACAAGTTAATGACTTAAATATAGAAATATTGTATTAGAATGCGTGCATTAAATTTAATTTTTAATGGTTTAATGAATTGAAAACACAAAGTTTAAGATAATATTTCTTTTTATGAATTTCTTAACATGTGCCCTAAGCGCACAAGTTAACACTACCCTAATATTATACACGACCTATAAATTAGGCAATTTTTTTTGTTAGAATGTCGGACGGTAGGAGTATATTCCAAATTGATTTTTTTTAAGATATTCCAAATTGATAATTTTGGACTATTTCGTAATGAACGTAGCATTCCCTATAAATAAATTGGTTATTTCATTTGAGTAATTTGACTTTAGTAGAAGAGAAGGAAAAAAACAACTCCTAAGAGGTGTGTTCATCCTGAAAGTCAACGGTACAAATCTCTTTTGTTTACATCGTTTTGTTTTGTTTTCTATTTTGTCTATTTTATCTCCTTGCTGTGGTTTTAATTGAAGACATAGATATCTGGATAATAAGGAATTAGTATCTAACAATGATCATGATCACACAATAGAAATTTTACAAGTTTGAAATTGTCAATTTGCTAGATTTTTTTTTTCCGATGAAAATTAACAAAGAATATATCTAAGGTTTACCCTCTTGTTTATATAGAATTGTATTCCTATGTCTTTTTTTTTTCCTTTCTATTTCCTTACAAATCACATGATCAAATATATATAGATTCATTTCATAGGAAAAATAAGCTTTGAGAATTTGTTAGAGAAAAAAATTCTTTAGAATTCATATTGATTGATATTAAAATGATGGTAAATGAAAACATGAGATGCTCTATATATAAATCAGTAGAGAATCAAAAAACTAACTCTTCAGAGAGTCGTAACTAACAAACTACTAAGGAAATAATAACTCACTCCTCACAACTAAAATGCCACAGCTTCAATATGAGTTGTGTATCTGTTACAAAACAACTATTGTACAATTAGATATAGAATGTCGATGTCTTCGTGAGCTTAGCTCAATTGATAGGGACAATGCATAATATATGAAAGGTTCTGGTTACAAACCCCGGCCACCACGAGAAAAAAAGATATAGAATGTCTCTTGTACAATTATGTTTCCTTTATAATCTGATTTGATTGGAATGTTATTTTCCTGGTACTTCAGTTAATTCAAACTCCATGGATTCCAATAATTGGAGAGCTCGACTGTCATCTGATTCGCGCGAACAAAATGTCAATAAAATGTAAGTTTCAGTGTCAATTGATGATAAATTTGAAATTAATAATAGCAACAAAAAAAAATTCTTATCATTGGTGATCCTTGGATTTGTCCTCTGTCACTTGCATTATATAAATGTGAAAGTAATTGCTTTTCATTTGTAGAATGGACACATTAAAAAAATGTGTTTCAGTTTCTGGTTCTGAGCCATCACTTGAACTTCAGAAGATTGCTCAAACGTTTGAAGATAATAAATTTACTGATGCGACAAGTGAGGTACATTCTTTAAGAGGATTGTAGTAGAGCCTTCATTTTCATTTATGGTAACTCATATATTTATGTGGAACATCGATTTTGTAACTTATAGTTTCATTGTGTTCTTTCTTTCTTCAGTCTGATTATCAACGGAGAATACGTCATAAAATGTTTGCAATGGAGGCTAAATATCACAACGCCATTGCCAAAAATATGCCATCAAATGAAGGCGGCCTTAGTGATGCAAGATGAAATTAGAATCTCCAATTCGAGTTTGGAGTGGCTCCAGAGGAAGAAGGGAAAAACAAACAACACAAAATATGGACGAATCCGTTTCTGATTAATTTTCTATCAAGTCTCTTGGTAAGATATAGCCAAGGAAAAATAACAACATGTAGCCAGATCATGCCACATGTAGCCAAATCCTTACATTACACAACAGAATTGTAATAAGATAAAAACAAGTAACTAGTTGTAATTATCCTGTGACTTCACTTCTTCTCTTTTCCAGCTGGCTCTCTCACGTAGTCCTTGAGCCAAATTGGGCTTTCCTTCTTGCGAATTGACCTGCTAGGTCCACTTGGCTCTTTTCCTTTTGTCGCCTCCTTTGTGCTTGTATCACTTAGCAAAAAAACTGACCAGTCAAGGTTAGAATATACAATGCTTTATGGCAAAGAGGGCACTATCACTTTACCTAAACTTCAAATTATGGATTAGGTAATTATGTTCATGACAACTCCCTTGACGCATAAGCAACTTCCTAACCGCCTTGGATATACACACCTCTAAAATATTGTTTAGACGCGTTATAATAAACCACAAAATATTTTGTTAGATCTAATAAGATCAACACCCGCGTTGTTGTTAACTACTCCTTCAGCTCCTAGGAACTTTCTTGACACTTCTCATCCCACATGAAAACTTAATACTTCCTAATCAAATGAGTCAATATAATGCGGATTTATAGAAACCTCAAATAAATCTTCAATAGTAACCCATTGAATCCAAGAAACTTTTCATTTTTGCAACACTTCTCGACATCTTGTATTGATGAACAGGTTCTACTTTTGATGAATTGACTACAATTCCACCTTTTGAAATCACATGCCCAAGAAAACTTACATCTTCCAGCCAAAAAATTCACTTCAACGGCTTAGTGAACAAACTCTTCTCCTTCAGCACTTGTAACACACACTTCCGAGATGCTCAAAATCAGAGTTTAAAAGTTTGATTTTCTTGGGATTTTTGAGTGATAATGAAGAGTTTGAGAGTTTCTTTTTCAAGAATTTGCTAATGGTTCATATGATTAATAATTTGAAGCAATGTTGTATAAATCAGTTGAATTGTCCCCTCAAAAAAAAATTAGTTGAATTGTTTTATATTTTAATCAGGTCGCAGAAATAATCGATTTTCTAAGTGAAAAAATGGTATAGCCTGCTATTAATTGATTAATACTAGACATTACGATTTTTATCTGTAAAAAAAAAGATTCTAATTAATTCTCAACGATCCTATATTGATGTTTAGGCATTCAAACATCTAACAAATAACACAATTGACTCAAAGAAAAGAAATGACAAAAACTTGAGTTGTTACAATTGCTCCTTTGTCTATCTCTACCGAACAAAGGTTTTATCGTGTTTGTCAAATTCAGGATTGTATTTCTCTTACTTCAAAAGCCATTTTTATTTGAGCATTGCTATATCTGTAGAAAAAATAACATCAAGAATTCTTCAAGAATAAAGATCAACCAATCACAATGCACTATTTGCCACAATTCAAGGAGGTGTGACAGAAAAATAGGAAGTGAACAAATAAATCATGCAATTAAAACTTCCCAACTGTGTCTTGAAAAATTCTTGATGCCATTTTTCTAGAGAAATAGCATTTTCCTTTTTATTTTCTTGATAAAAAGGTTTTTGGTTGCAATTAAGCTTTAAAAATTGATATCAAGGAAAGCCTTTGATACCATAGGTTGGCAGTTCCTTCTTAAAGTCCTACTTTTGTTTGGTTTTTGCACTAAATTTTATAAATGGGTTAGGGTTATTTTTAATTTCTAAGTTCTACATTCTTATTAATCTGAAAGATGTGTTAGAATAGGTGACCCATAGAGGAAAACTTACCAAAATTTCAAACAACGAGTCATAAAACCCTACTACCATTCTCGTGACGCTGGAAATCCTTAATTGACAAATAGAACCCTAAATAGGTGTTTAATCACAAAGTAAGTAATCAAACAAATAAGAATCATAAAACCAGCAATAATTTGTTTTAATGTGTTACTGATAGATTCTAGTTCAGGGATCAACAAACTTGAGTGTGCAAGAAGATAAAGATTGAAACAGCTTAAAAAAAAAACAAAAAAAAACAAAAGATAAAAAGGGTTCTTCATTCATTGCCTTCACTAGGAGGTTGTTCACTTGTTTAAATAGCTAGGTCAAGACTAGACCTATTACAAGATGGGCCATGGGCTTTTAGGGAAACACAAACTAGAAGGACAAAGCCTTATATGCCTTAAGGGCTTACAATCGAACTGGATAAAATACTAAGGAGAATTATTTGAGAATGAAGTCTTTGGTCCATATAGGTATCTGTTTCTCTCTCTTGGGCCTGTTGGGATTCAGCCCGCTAACAGCACTATCCAGCCCAGATGAAACCTTGTCCTCAAGGTTTGAATCAGAAGGTCCTGATTGAGGGAGGGGGTAGTAGTTGAATCGGACGGAGATGAAGCGGTTTGGGGAGTAGAGACTTGGGGTAATGTGTGATGAGATAAGGTTGGTCCCATGTTGGGGAAAGGCAGAGTGTTAGAAGGAGGATATGTAGCTGGCGTGGCATTGGGAGGCGAGACAGAATCATCCAAGGGTTGGTTTTTGTTCAACGGTAAATCATGGTAATTGAAAGGTGAGGTTTGGTGAGAGTTGGAAGTTAAAGTCTCTGCAGCAGAATCTAAGGGTAGATCTTGAGAAGTACTTGCATGTGAGCTTAGAAAGTCATTTATGGGTGGTGAGAGAGTTGTGTTTTCCTCATATAAATTCACACAAGCTTCTAGTTTCAGTGGGATAGGGACGAACTGGGCAAAAGGATCTGAGCCATAAAAGGGGCGAAGCTGTGAAATGTGTATGACCGGGTGGATCCTGGAAGATGGTGGTAGTTCCAGCTCATAGGCCAAGGAGCCAATGTGGTGAAGTACCAAAAAAGGGCCAAAGTGGCGTTTTGAAAGCCTCTGAGAGACACAGTGACGGACCGTCTGTTGGCGGTACGGTTGCAGACGAAGCAGCACTAAATCACCAGGTTGAAAACTGCAATCTCTTCTCTTTTTGTTTGCTTGAAGTTCCATCTTGAATCTAGTTCGTCTGAGATTTTCTTTGAGGTTGTTCAAAACATTATGTCTCTTTTGCAGGGAAAGGTCAAGCTCAGGAAGTGTCGTTTAATGAGGTGTGTAGTCTAGTATGTTGGGAGGTGACCGGCCGTATAAAGCTTCGAATGGTGACATCTGGATTGCAGAATGAAACGAGGAGTTGAACCAGAATTCTGCCAGATGGAGAAATTTGAACCAATGTTTGGGACGGTCACTAGCATAACATCTGAGGTACGTTTTTAAGCTTCGATTCACTACTTTTGTCTGGCCATCCAATTCTGGGTGATAAGTTGTACTGTAATTCAGTGTTGTGCCTTAAATTCTGAATAGTTCCTTTCAAAACTTGCTCAAAAACAGGGGATCTCTGTCCGACACAATGGATTTTGGAATGCCATGAAGTCTGTAAATTTTAGAAGAGAAGCGTTGGGCAATGTCTTGAGCAACAAATTTGGTAGGCAGAGCAATGAAACGAACATACTTGGTTAACCAGTCGCAAACTACCTATATTACAATGTGGCCAAAAGAGTTGGGTAAGTGTGTCACAAAGTCCATTGTGAGTTCATCCCATACCTTGTTAGGAATGCTCAATGGTTGTAACAGTCCTGGTTTTTTTGTTGGAAGATATTTATTTTGTTGACAGGTTACACACTGACGCAAGAGCTGCTTGACTTCTTTGTACATACCTGGCCAAAGGAATAAGGCAGAAAGACGACAAATGGTTGGTTTCAGCCCAGAGTGACCTGCTGCAAGTGTTGAATGGAATTCATGAATGATGGCGGTGCGGAAACCTGAGAGTTCTAGTACGTAGATTCTGTCTTTGAGAAATAGCAGACCATCCTTCAGTTGGTAAAGTGATGATTCCTGATTGTTGGTATGTTTAGATACTTCTTCGGGAGTCTGAATTGTTTGTACCATTAATTCTTTTTAAACTCTTCTGGTCTGTATAAATATGAAAATGTCTTCCAATGAGGTACTGACGCCACTTTTTTATGGCTTCAGTGATGGCGAACATCTCACGCACATAAACAGAGGACCTTTGAAGACGGTTGCACATCTTACGGCTGAAGAAGGCAAGTGGGTGGCCTGACTGGGACAAACGGCACCAACAGCGATGGCATATGCATCAGTCTCGACAGAAAATGGCTTATTGAAATCTGGAAGACGGAGAACTGGAGTAGTAGTCATCTTTTCTTTCAATGTTGTAAACGATGCTCCGGCTTATACGTTCCATGTAAACTTTGTGGACTTCAGTAAATCGGTGAGAGGAGCAGCGAGAGTGGCGTAGTGGCGAACAAAACGTCTATAGAAACCGATGAGGCCGAGAAATCCTCTAAGAGGTCTGAGAGACCGTGGCGTAGGCCAATCTAAGATTGCTTTGATTTTCTCCAGATCTGGGGTAACACCCTGCATAGATATGACATGGCCCAAGTAGTTCATCTTTGGAACCACAAAAACACACTTGGACATTTTAGCAAAGAATTGATTAGCTGCAAGCAAATCTTAAACTAAACGTAAGTGAAGTAAATGATCAGACATGCTACGGCTATAAATAAGAATATCGTCAATGAAAACTAAAACAAACCGACGGAGAAAAGGTCGAAAAAGATCACTCATGGCTGATTGAAAAGTAGAAGGAGCGTTAGATAAACCAAAAGGCATAACTAAAAACTCATAATGACCATCAAAAGTTCTAAAAGTTGTTTGTGGGTGTCTTCTGGCACAACTCGTATTTGGTGATAACCTGGACGCAAATCCATCTTGGTAAAAATTGTGGCTGATCCGAGTTCATCAAAGAGCTCATCAATGGTAGGAATAGGGAACCGGTCACGAATGGTCACAACATTTAACGCTCTATAATCCACACAAAAACGCCAAGTGCCATCTTTTTTCGGACAAGTAGGACCGGGGAAGAGTAGGGGATGTTGCTAGGAATAATAATTCCCTCTTTGAGAATATCGTGGATAATAGAAGTCATAGCGTCTTTTTGGGAGTGAGGGTAGCGATATGGCTTGACATTTATGGGAGGGGTGTTTGGGTTAAGGGGTATTTTGTGGTCGTGTGGTCTGGATGTTGGAAGGCCATGAGGCTTCTGAAATATTTGGGGATAGGCTTGTAGGACGTTGGTAACTTCTGGTGGTGTGGTAGGGGGTAAAGAGTCAATTGAGACAGTGGTAGGTTCACTGGCAGTAGGAAGTGAGTCTTGGGTGGGTGCATAAGTGAGCAGGTGAAGTGAGGCAATAGAGTCAGTGTGTAGGTCATGTTGAATGTGGTGATAGGAAGCAAAAAGTGGAGGGGTGATGGGTTCGCCGGTAAGGGTTATTTCTTGATTGTTATATGTGAAAGTAATGGATGGAATGGAAAATTCTGCGATAATGGTTCCTAGGCTTTGTAACCATTCCATTCCCAAAACAACGTCTACGCCCGCAATAGGGAAAAGGTAAAAAGGGATACCAAAAGTGTGACCTTGCAGGTTTATGTGGACCTCGGAACAAAGACCATCACATTGGATATGAGAGCCATTCCTCACCATAACTGAAAAATTGAGTATGGGTTGAAGTGGTAGATTTAAGTGGGTGGCGATGCGGGGTTGTAAAATGTTATGGGTGCTCCCGGTGTCAATTAGAACAGTGACCTGCAGTTCTTGTAGGAGAGATTTGAATTTTAGTGTGTGGGGGGAAAATTGACCAGTCAAGGCTTGGGGGGATAGTTGAAAAAATATGTTTGGTTTCTCAAATGGAGGGTCGTCTTAGGGTTAGGGTTCAATATCATCTAAGGGAGGGTCATCAGGTTCCATAATCAATAGAAGGTAGCGACCCGAAGCACATTTATGGTCTACCACATACTTTTCATCGCAGTTGTAGCAGAGACCCTGGGCTCGACGGTCCTGCATTTGGGTGGTAGATAGGCGACGAATGGGGAATTTGGATGCTTATGTGTTTGATTGCGTGGGAGGGGGTGTGGTTTTATTAGTAGTGGTAGTTGGTAAAGTGGGTCTTGTGGAGTTAGAAACAGAATATGGTGGTTGTGTATCGGTTGAGGAGAAAGGGCGAGAGAATTTGGGCCTGGACTCTTTGAGTTTAGTTTCCACCAGTTTAGCCAAGCCAATTGCTTGAGAGATAGATTTCGGTTTTGGATTTCTAATTCATGACAAATTTCAGGCACAAGGCCGGACATGAAACAGTTTAAGAGGGCTTCAAGTGGTAGGCCCAACACACGGTTCCCCAATTTCTCAAAATTGGCCTAATATTCCGACACGGAACCGTTCTATCGCAGCTTGAATAGTTGTGCCTGATGATTTTCGAAAGTGGAGGGTCCAAAACGTAATTCCAAGGCACGAGAGAAAGAGTCCCAACTGATGAGTTGGTTGTTTTGGTACATCCACTTGTACCAGCTTAGGGTGTCGCCCTTCATGTAAAAAGAAGCCATGGGTAATTTGTTTTCAGGGCTAATGTTGTAAAATGCAAAGAATTATTCAGCCTAAAACAGCCATTCAAGAGGATCGGAACCGTCGAAAACACTCATTTCTACTTTGGGTGTTTGAAAAACTGGTTGGGGAGGTTGTGATAGCGACATCTGAGGAGAATAAGAGTGTTGGGGGTATGATGGGAAAAGAGGGTGTGGTGTTGATGTGGGGTGGGGTTGATTTTGAAAGATAGGGTTTGTATAGCATGAGGTCGGAAATAGAGGTGGTGTGGGGGGGTAGCCAGATGGATGTATGACGGGTTGAGGAAAAATTTGTTGGAAAGTTGGAGTTGGTAGTGGGACGGCAATGGGTTGGGTTTGTGGGGCTGTAGTGAAATTTGAGGTAGAAGCTTGGGAGGGGATATTTGAAGTAGATATGAAGGGGGTGGTGTTTAGATATGTGTTAGGGTTTGTGAGAATGATAACAAATTCATAACCAGGGGGAACTGAGGGTGTCCCAGATATACCTGAGGGGGATAAAACAACGGGTTGTGGTGATGAGACTCGTTGTTGTAGAAGGTCAGTGAGAAGTGTGGTCAGGGAGCTGTGTTGAGCGGTGATTTGCCGATGTAGAATTTCATCACGAGTATCCATCAGCTGTTGTTGGTTATCCAGCTTGGTGGTCATGATTCCAAGCTGCTCGGTCATGCGGAGGTTAGTGTTATGGATGGATTCTTCCAACCGTTGCTGAGTGGCGATGATGGCATCATCGACTTCACGAGAAGGAGGATTCGGTGGTTTTGGAGGCATGGAGTTGGACAATGAAAGCACCAATGATAGATTCTAGTTCAGGGATCAACAAACTTGATTGTGCAAGAAGATAAAGATTGAAACAACTTAAAAAAACAAAATAAAATAAAAGATAAATAGGGTTCTTCATTCATTGCCTTCACTAGGAGGTTGTTCACTTGTTTAAATAGCTAGGCCAAGACTAGACCTATTACAAGATGGGCCATGGGCCTTTAGGGAAACACAAACTAGAAGGACAAAGCCTTATATGCCTTAAGGGCTTACAATTGAACTGGATAAAATACTAAGGAAAATTATTTAAGAATCAAGTATTTAGTCCATATAGGCATCTACTTCTCTCTCTTGGACCTGTTGGGATTCATCCCGCTAACAATTACCATAGAAATACCAATGGATCCAAGCTCTATGATCAAAACCCTAATACATGCATGAATATTGGTGGTACAAACGGTAAGGTTACATCTGAAGTAAGATTGATGAATTTATGTTATGGAAGCTTTGAATATTGCAATTTGTGTTTTTACAGAGTAGGATCAAGATACTAAGCACCTTCTTCCAAGACTCACTATGTGGCACCTGTCCTCTAATTGTCTTAACTGTTCCACATGTGAAGGATAATTTTGCACAGCTATTCTTTAGTTGCTAAGCTAAACTTACATATTTATACACAATAATACTTTCATCACCAGCAACTTTCTAAGCTCTTACCCAGTAAAAAATATATCAACATAATAAATGTAAATCAAGTTGTGATCTATCAAAGTATGAAAAATAGCACGTTACATATCTGCCTCTTAAAGCGACCAAAATAATTTCTTTTGAAGACAACCATTTCTTTAATTTACCACTTTCGTGCTAATGTAAGCATTGTCTTTTTCGGGAAATTGTGGAATGGCTCCTATCTCAGTTGCTAAACGTAAACCCCTAGGAATCAAAGAAAGAAAAAGAATATTCCTGGTGAGGTGCGACCGAGCTCTTCTATGGAGCAATTGGGACAAGAAAAAGAATATTCGCCTGATCATTTTAAGCGACAAAGGGTTTTTTTGGGGAGTCCTTCCAATGCTCCTCTAACTACAACAGTTGCCCAATATTATGATAACTTGTTTCTTCAAAGTGAAGTTTTTAAGTTAGCAAGATCAACTGAGGCTTCGGAAGTTGTTTCTCTTGGCCTTGAGAAAATCTTCGACGTCATGGCCAGTAATGCAATGTGGCTCAACTCCGTTGCTAACCAAGCTAAAGGTGTTTTTAAAACTTGGCCTTTTGAGAAGCAAAAATACGAAGAAGACCACCAACGTTTGATCGAAAAACTGGGGAAGAAGGATGCATTGATTTTGCAACTAGAGGAAGAGAATATTAACTTGGCAATGAAGTGTGAGGGAGAAAAAGCTGAGTTAACAGCCCAACTAGAATCTTCGAAGAAAGCTTGTGAAAATGCCAAGGCATTGTTAAAAGATGCCCAAAAATCACTCGAGGAGTATCATAAGAAAAATTCCAATCTTGAAAAACCCAAGAAAACTCTACATACTTGCTATCAATTTAGAAAATTGCTATTTCAAGCGAAAAGCTTTTATCACGAAACATCGCGAGCGTGTATTTCCACCCAGCCCCTTTTTTTGACTTCCTCCTTTTCCAATTGACCTTCCGTGAATTGTGGAAAATTGAAAGTTTTCATTGGCTGGTTTTAATTTGGGATGCTCTCGGGGTGAATTTTTTCTCTTTAAATAGCAATGTTGTTCAATTTAAGCTTTTACTTTATGAGTTTCCTCATTGTTGATTAACTCACGGTTTATTTTAACAAGTTTTCGAATTTTATATGTTCATGTTTCTATTGAAGTTTCTATTGAACAAACAACTTTATTAAAATAATGATGGTTCTTCGACAAACCTTTCTAGATATAGAGAAAAACTCAGTCGGTCTTTCTCGTTTTATGGTTATAGGACTCATTCACTCTACTTATCATACATTAAAGGGATACTTGATATCCTTTATGTGCCTAGTGGTACAAGCCACTTATGTCTATAATTTTAGGTATGACTACTCCGCCATCCTTTAGAAAATAGAGTAAAAACTCCTTGGATTTTTTCGTCATTAAAAGTAAGTATGGTGACTCGATCATACTTTCCAAATAGAGGAAAAACTCTAGATTTTCTTCATTGTTAAATGTAGGTATGACAACTCGATCATCAGTTTGTCACTCGTTGTTTCTCTAGTCTTTGGAATATCTTCCCTAACACAATATTATCTCAATTCAAAATAATAGAGTCCCTGATGATGCAGGACCTTCTGACCCGAGGATGTCTTTGATTTCTTCTAAGCTACAAGATTACTTGGATGCGGTTGGGGCCACAAAAGAGGAATCCCAATTTGAGCATTTGTATGAAGCATTAGACCTGACTCGTGGTGGACCTTTACCTTAGCTATATTAGTTTATTTATTATATATTGCATTATCGACTTCTACTTTATGTTAAATTTGGTATTATCAAATTTTGCTTTATGATATACATTGTACTATCGACTTCTGGTTTATTTTAAACGTTATATTATCGACTTTTGGTTCATGATTATACGTTTTACTATCGACTTTGCAATAATGGGATATAATATATAGTGCTCGTGTTGTTGCTTCAAAGCCTGTGATCAATATTTATATATGCAGGAACCTATACATTAAAAAAAAAGCAGGAACGAGAATGTGATATATGTAGACTTGGTATTCTTTCATTGAGACAGCAGTTTTTATATGCTACTGTACTACTTCCCTTGGTGTTAGGTAGTATGGACTTGCTCTTCCATTCTTGTAACCTTTTGTTACTACATATGATTAAAGAAGCAATGCACACACACACATTTTTACAGAGTATCCAGGGATCATCCACTCAAGTCGAGACAGGACACAATCATGCATATATTTCTGTTATATTACTATCTCTAAAGTTTTTTTTTTGAAAGATACTATCTCTAAAGTTGAGATAGTAATGAAGGGATTTAAGAGGGGTTTTTCAAAATTTTAATCCTCTTTGCGGAAGAAATCTCATTGAAAACGGATCTTGATTAAATCATTAATCACAAATCAAATAGAAACTTAAACACTTTAAGATTCATGTGTTTACCTCTTGAAGAGCAGAACCTT
>Ga0315914_1009405_pt1 | contig 12573 bp, 4 predicted proteins | sample MpolenodulesMG_FD_203920 | JGI IMG/M metagenome (GOLD analysis project Ga0315914, IMG submission 203920) | Medicago polymorpha root nodule microbial communities from Los Angeles, California, United States - elongated nodules | ecosystem: Host-associated > Plants > Roots > Nodule | place: USA...
GAAAGCGGAAAAGAGGAAGAAGGAAGAAGGAAGTGGAAAAGAGGAAGAAGGAAGAAGATTGATAGAAGAAGATCGAAGGAATGAGTAATGAGGATGGAAATTAGGGATTTCAGATTTTTATCCCTTTTTGCAAAGGTCACATATGCCTCACGTGACTCCCTTTCTCAAAAATCTGAAAATACCATTTTTTTATTTTTTAAAAAATAGAATTACACACGTGGCACACATTAATTCATAAAAAACAGACACATCAACACTAAATATCATGGGGACCATAAAATCAGAAAGGGGGAAAAGGATGGGGTGCAAAATCGCTCGTTTAAAACTATGGGGTGCAAAATCGCACAATTGGCAAAATATAGGGGGCAAAAGTGCAATTAAGCCTAAAAATTATAACAATTTTACTTTCAACCTTCTGATCACATGATAAAAAAATATAAAAATAAAAAGTTACTTAAATAGGATGGAATGAAACACGGGCTGCCTCTAAAAAATTTATAATTTTAGCATTTTCTTTGTGCACATTAAATTAAGAGGTGCACAAAAGACCATTTCTCTGTTATTTGTCCAAGAAAAATATCTTCACTAATAAATCATTTTCTACTAGTCAGAACTGAGAACTTTTTTATGGTAGAAAATTTTACAATGATTAAAAATGCTGACGGAAAATTATAAAGAGGCTAAAAAATGTAGTTTTATTTATAGGGACTAAAAACGAAACTATGGATATTTATAAAGACCATTTACTTTCTTTTTTTTTAAGAAATAAAGACGATTTACTTAATTAATCCATCTATTTATTATGTAAATAAGTTCACTCCGATGATTTAGAGTATTATATGCACGTGAATGTGTTTTTGAAATCAATTGTTAGTTTTTTTCCTTTACTTTTTTTTTGTTTACATGGCTAAGAATGAAAAGCACATAAAAGAAAACCTACAATCTACTAAACAAAGTTTCAACTAAATCAGCTGTTAGGAGGTTTGATAATCCTGATAGAGGAGAAGTATAAATCATAAGATTCAAGGAAGAGGAAGTTTCAAGCTTTGCTAAAAAGTCAACACAATTATTTCGTTGATCGTTCAATTTAATTTAGAAAAGCTAAATCCTAAATTTTATGCAAAAATATTGAAAACATTGTTGAATTATGTTTCACACTATTGGGTCATCTTCAAAAGAGTGCTTCGAAGAGGTGCTGATTATCGGTGTTTATAATAATTATAATAATGAGTGCAAGAGATGGGGGATTCTAAAATCCTCAAAATGTAGAAATGTTTGGCATTTGATGAAAATAATGTGTAAATAATTAAAAGCATGATTTCCACACTGGATAAAATATATTAAATTGATCTTTCAAAAAAAAATATATTAAAGTAATGTTTACCTTCCAAACATGAAACACGAAACTGATTTTGTATCTATACAGAAATTACTATTATAAATTTTTTTGACTGGAAATTGCTATTAAAAATTAAAATATATTCCCTCAAAAAATAAATAAATTAATTAATCATGCAAATAGTAATAATAATGTTTTTAAAATTAGTCCCGCACGTGAGCCGCTAGCAACATAATTTAGCTCTTCCAAAAAAAAAACGATAAATTACGATGTCGAAGAAAACTTGTTTTAATTTGAATTAAAGTAAAGAAATGCAAAAATGTCCAAGCCTTGGTGGCTAAGATACTTGTTTAGTCCAAGCCTGCGCCAGTTCTAACCCATTACCAACGGCGAAGCTAGCAAAAGAATTACGCAGGGGCCAACTATAGTAAAAAAATTTGAAACAAACATATTAAATTTAAGGATAAAAAATGTTTTTAGTTTCATAAATTATAACTTTTTTAGGTTTAGTCCTTACAAAAATTTTATTGAATTTTTGTCTCAAAGTTTTTAAAATTTTACAAAAAAAAAGTGTTTAGTCTTGCATTTAATCTCTAACAAAAAATAAAGGACTAGAATTAAACAAATCTTAGGAAGTCAACACAAAAATCACTATTTAGAAATGTTGGACAAAATGCGTTTCAAGAAACCAATTTTATCCATAATTGAGTATTTACTAAATAAATTAATAATGTTTTTTCAATGTAAATAACTAGGTTATTTGCAAGAAACTCATTGTCTATTTAATTTATCTATTACAATTGCCATGATAATTTTTATTGTTGAAATAATGTTCTCTATAGTTATTATTGAAACCAGAAGTATCAAACCAATACAAATAAATCTATCAATCATGTAGTAATTTTTTTTACTTATATGCTAATTTTTGGCAATCAAAGTTGTTTGGGGTAGCTCAATCGTTATTACTTAGGGTAGCCGGATATAAATACATACCAATCAATTCAAGAATAATTTGTTTTTGAGTAAATAGGCAATTACTCCCCTGAAATTGTAAGTTTCGTCAATTACCCCCTAAAATTAACAAAACTTCAATTAACCCCCTAAAATTGCACAACGTTAATCAATTTACCCCTCCGTCAAATTCTTCTGTTAGTCAACATGACGTTTTGCAAATATCGCTCTGAAGTTTTGCACTTATGTGCAAAATGGCCCCCAAACTTAAAAATTTATATATTTTTTTCTTAACTTTAACTCAAAAGATATTAAAGATAAACAATAAACAATTAACTTAGAGTATACTCTATAGATGGACCTTAGAATTTTCAGTTTTATAAGATTTGTATACTTTCTGTTGAAGTGGGAATTGTTATTTTGTTTTTTATTTTAAAATAATTGACTTATGAACAAACTAAATAACATCAACAAATGAGTTCAAAGTTTGATATGATCAATTACTTTTTTTGATAAGATATATTATTAAAAAGAATGGATAAAATATGTTCAAAAAATCAATAAAAATAGTTCTTTTTTTTCTTTCTCTTTATGAATAAATTTTATTCAATTTTAGTGTCTTTTTACTTTTAAACAAACTATTTAGTTTGAGGGACAAAAAACACACCTATTTTGTAAAAAATGGTTTCAAAACAAGGACTTAAATTGAAATGTATGTAGGGACCAAATTTTAAAAAATTATTTTATAAGGATTAAAAATATATCTAACCCTAATATAAATCAAAGAATGATTGCAAAGATGAGATTATTGAAATACACGCATATATAAGTGCATTTTGCAAGGATAAGAAAAAAAAATATAAATTTTCAAGTTCGGAGGGCATTTTGCACATAAGTGCAAAACTTTAAGGGGGTATTTGCAAAACATCATGTTGACTAACAGAAGAATTTGACGGAGAGGTTAAATTGATTAACGTTGTGCAATTACAAAGGGGTAATTGAAGTTTTGTTAATTTCAGGGGGGGTAATTGACGAAACTTACAATTTCAGGGGGGTAATTGCCTATTTACTCATTTGTTTTTGGGTAGCCAAGAATAATTTTGTTTTTGGGTAGCCGGATATAAATACGTTACATACTTAAGAATAAAAAATGAGGGTTTCTCTTAAAAAAAAAATGGTTTACTCAATGCATTCAAAAGCTATTCTGCGTACCAAAACGGCATGCATTTCACAAAATCATTGCGTTTCATTTTTATTGTTATTTTGTAAGTACAAATCATTGACATTTTTAAATGGTACTGACTAAAAACTTGGTCAATTATCCCTAATGCATGAAACAATATAGACATTAGGCCATATGCCTCCCAGAAAAGAAACTTGGTCTCCATTGCCATGAAAGCTTGGTCTACATCAACAGCTCTCTTTTTTTGTTCTGAACCTATCCCATGAAAATGGTATAGATTGATTATCATTTCTCCGTAACTAAGAATAAAACCTCAAGGCATTGTAAAAGTCATATACAAAGAGAACGTCACGTCAACCACTACACTAGGATCCCTGAAGAGGAAGCCAGTTTCATACATAATCAACGGCATATATGTCTATGCTACAAAAATCTACCATAGAATCTACCATAGACCTATCAAGTAATGTCCTCCAGCATTAACAATTTACTGGTATGTTTACCATCACCAATTCAGGAGACAGAACAAGAACTCCGATTGGTTCGTGCATGGTTCAATTCTTCTGGATCTTTGAAAACGTTCCTGTTTCAGAGAAGTAGGTGCTTTGAGTTCCACTACCAAGTTGGTGTGCATGAGCCTGTGGATTTGAGAGCTCAATCCCCTGAAAATACATAAATTAATAATTAACAACAATGCAAGATGATAATAAAAGCATGACTAATTAAGTTACTCTGCTAAAAGCATTTTGAGTTCAAATCCAAATTTTCATCATTCATGATAATATCAGACAAGTTTTTTATAAACATTAATTGATATAGTTCTCCCGTTGTTCCCAAACTTTGGTCGTTTAAGGAATGTGCACATATATTAAGAACTTGATTGATGTGTATTGTAACAAAATAACCTTACTCGAATCATTAAAAATGCTTTACAATTTCATATTTATTTATCCAACCTACTCTCAAATCTCAATATCATGGGGGTAGGGTATAATTGGAAGAAAAAGATCATTTGTATCTTGGGTTTCTATAATTTTTTCGTAACAAAATACTAAATGGAGGGTGGAAGGAGATACGCAGTATTAGTTGAAGAAGCATAGATATGTATAAGTCTTCTCAAAGCAAAAATGGACAAAACAAAACAGTTTAGCCGAAGACAAACACGATGCAAGAAGACATTCTTGCGAAAGCTAGATACTAATTTCTAGGAAAGCCTGCTCATTATGTCACTCATGTGCACTGTAACTTGATAAGGTTCAACTAGGTATCAAATAGTGAAAGACAAAAATAGATAAGAGTGATGATCTTTATTGAGAAATTCCATCAGGGTCAGTGTGATCCAGAGGAAGAAAAATACAAGGGTAATTTGAGAGACTCATGAAACCTCTCCGAGTTCAGTACTTGTAACAATAACAAAACTTCTCACTTTCTATTCCTTCCTAATTATTACAAACAACTGCTGGTTAGTTAGAAATGTCAGCTGATCACTAGTCTGTTACATTCCCCTCCCCATTGTTCGGTCTATTCTTCCTAACATAGATACTTTTAACAAAAGATCTCCTATCATATTCTTTTCCACTTCTAATTATTTTGATGGCCTCACAAGTTTGCAACTCATATAAACAACTGTACTTGAATGCAACTTGTTGGAAAGAGTGACTTTGATGCATAAATTCATAAATTCATAAAGAGTGACTTTGATACTTTTAACTCTATAGTTTGACAATTGTGCCTCTATTCTCAAGGCACGGAATAGAATCATCATAAAATGGCTTCTAAAAGGACAGGGTCCGGTCTGGATGTTGGTCAATGAGCAACTTGTAATTCTAAAACACTTCAACTAAGGCATCACATACCCAAGATGTTCCTAGATGGTAGGCATCCTTTTAGTCATCATTATCATATCATGCCATTGATACAACAATCTGAGGGCCTGAGAAACTTAAGTTATTATTTGTCCCAAAAGATGGTGATACTCTACGCAATGGGGGCTTGACGTCCACCATAAGGCACAGGTATAGCACTGGTTATGCATGATGTTGTGGTATTTATTTAGGCATTCACTGAATCATCAAAGTAGCCTCACCTCAGTTGTATTATAAATCTACCGCATTAGCAGTAGGGAAGTAATCCACATATTCTGTTCCTAAATTTGTTTCACATCAATTCCGACACTATTTATGCAGCTAAAGAGCAGGAGAAAATCTAAAGAAACAGTAATAAGTGAAACTAACCTGCACTGGAGTAAATGCAAGACTTGAGGTTAAACCAGATGTAGCACCACTGCTACCATAACTCTTTTCCTTGAATCTGACAAATGAAAATAGTTAATTAGAATTATCATTTTGTTTAGTAAGATAACTGAGACAGGAATCATGATTCAGAATCTTGCCACACAATCAATTAACCAGGACTTAATAGAATATGTAGAACTAAAAGCAGTAAGAAAGGACTCACTTCTTAGCAACTTTTGCAGCAAGTTTGCTTTGACCTGCTGAAACACGAAGCTTGCCACTGCCAGCCTGACCAAGCATTCCATAACCCTCGCCCAGACCGTCCCCTATAACACGGAACATGAAAATATAAAAAAGGAGAAAATGGCATTATTGCATACAAAAAGAATAACAAACAAAAAGAGATGAAGTTCACTTCCAAAGGATTTCATTCTGTCTTTATCAAATTAGGTATTAGGAGTCTTATTATGTAAGGAGGGAGGTTTGGTTATAATCCTGGTCACACTAGTGTGACTTAGATTATTGGAATTGAATATGCAGTATCAGAATATTCTGCCCAAGGCTTGTAATAGTTTTACCCTTGTACTTCCAATCCCAAAATTGTTGTTTTCAACTGTTGCAGGTCATTTTTCTAAAATATGCATTATTTTTCAAAGTTGGTTGTTCGTATTTACAAACCAACCTAAAAATTGGCTAAAATTTTATATTCTTCCTGTTTGAAACATTTGAATAGAAATTAGAATTATGACAATTTCTTTAAACTGCATTAATTATTAATATAATTAGAATAACAGGAGTAATAATTAATAGGAATCACAAGGTCCCACATAGTCGTGCCTAAAATGGAGTTTGCTATCATGATATCACAATTATTCAAAGTCACATTACTGATACTCCTCTTCTATCTAATCATTATTTCCTTAGTTTTAGAGCAAAAAAAAACATAAATATGTGCATACAAAAAATGCAAAGTATTTAACTACAAATGTAAATCAGATCAGGGAAAAGTGAAATTAGGTAAAATTACCTAAAGAGCTCTCTTCAGGAATTCCAAATTGCATCCTATTAGCTAACTTCCTCATGTCCGTTATTGCATACCTGATGGCATAAGAATCAACAGATCAAGAATTAGAAAAAAGGCCAAAAAGAAATATACCCTTAACCCCACAACCTGAGAAAAAGTACTACAAAAATTTATGCTAACCTCTCCTTCATCTTTCTAAGTCTGCGACCACCTCTCTTCTTTTTAGGCTCAGAATCAGGCACTGGAAGTGGTTTGGGTTGCTTAGCAGGAGGGGGTTCTTGCCACTTCTCAATTTTTTTATGGATCTCGTCCTTGAGAGATCTTCCAGTTTTCCCAGATGGGTCGCCACGTATTGAGTCTACACGTGCTGCAAGTGTAGACTTTGCAGCCACGAGTCGGCATGCTCGCATCCTGAAAGAAGGTGGGGTAGTCTGAAATATTTCGGTTTGCTCAATGTAACCGACATGAAATTGTGATGTTGCAGTGGAGAACCCGGCGAGATTTTTTTTCTTGGCTCCTAGAAGCTGAACATTACAAGCAGGCATCTTTGCAAGAGCTGATAGGCCACCAGCCGTTCCCATGAGTTTAGCCGCTACAGCACTCCCAACTATAGCAGAAACGTTAGGTGCAATGTAGCCCATTCTACTTTCTACAAAATCAAGAACTTTCTTCTTCGCCGAATCAAGAGCAAGTGCTCGATCACAAGCCTCAATTGTCTTACCAAGGACTTCTTCCGGAAGAGGCTTGCCGGTCGTAGTCGACGCTGTAACTGAGACAACCATGATAATGGCCGAGGGTAAAAGCCCTTCTAAATCAACAAGGGTCAGATCCATTTCATTTCCTATCTTCTTAACAACACGTGCATAATCAATTGGATGATGTACTAGTGACTCAAGCTCTGGAAATTTCAACCGATACTTATCGCGAATAAAATTATGAATAATGACGATTTCATTCTCGATGTCAACCGACAACGCATTGCACTCCACAATTAATTGGTATTCCGGATCATCTTCTAAGTCTAACCCCTGAGAGACGTCTGAACCCCTTTTAAGGGCTTTTTCCACTTTCTGCCATAGACAAATAAGAAGCATTTTAAAAACAAAAAGAAACAAACAACGAAGGACGTTAAAACTTAAAAATTTCAGTTACAACCAATGCAAAGCTTAACGTGTGTTTGTTTTCAAATTCAACAAGCACTCAAACCTAATTTGCTCCAAATCATCAAATAATTCTTTTGCTTGCTCCTTCGTTTCGGCACCTCAGAACTCATGCCAACAGATTCACAAGCATACCCACCTAAGGGTGTGTTTGGGAGTTTAGGACGGGATGGGAGGTGTTTGAAAAAAATAAGGAAGGCTGAAGTGGAACGAATACAGGGTTTTGGGGGTTTATTTTCGAAATCTAATCCATGTTGTTATAATACTCTCAATATTAAAAACATATTAATCATAAACATTCATTTACCATTATCTACAAAAACACTTGTTAAAAAAAGATGAAAGATTTCTCTATTTTTCCCTTTGCTCCACTCCCCCAAAACCCTCCTCTCCAAACTCCCAAACAAAGTCTTAGTTGAATTGATACTAGATTATACTACAATTATTTAAAAAGAATACAACAAGTTTTAAAATTGCGGTTTACAGTATCAATGGCAGCCATATGCACAACCTATGAAACACAGACATGACACTGACACGTCAACACTGGTAATAATATGAGAAAATAAATTAAGTGAATATAAATCATATGTGCGGGTCACACACTGATAGGTGTCGGACATCTAAATTAGCCCACCCAAATTGGCACCGGGGAGAATCGAACTTGAGACCTTGAGGAGGAGCACACTTCCAGGTCCCAAGCCAATACCACCTGGCCAACCCAAGTGGGTTAATCAAAGCCTTAGTTGAATTGAAACATCGACACAGACACGACACTGACACATCAATACTGGTAAAAATTTGAGAAAATGACTTAATTGAGGTCAGACACGTGTTGGACATCGGACACGCATTCAACCAGATCAGCGGGGTCGGGGCTACAGAATTCACAACATTTGCAGTTACAACAAGCAATTAAAAATCAGATGAATACTAACAAACATGAAACAAACCTGCATAACATCCAGATATCTCTGGGTTTGTTGCAACTTGGAAACACTATCCAAGTCATCGTAGTTAAGGTTTTCTAAGTCAGCAAGGTCACCATCAAGATCTTCATCCATGTCAGCTGCATCGGCATCATTATCAGCCTGAGATAAAAACCAACCACATTACAAATCAATTTAACCACGCAAAAAAAAAAAAATCTTAAAATTAATTAAAAAAAACTATGCTCACTGGAATTTCAGCTTCGTTATCGGAGAGTTCATCAAGATCAGCAAGAAAAGTATCAGCGAGAGTAGCCTGCAACAAAAAATTGGAAAAATGTTAGGTTTCTGAGGAAAATCAATTGAATGAGTTGAAAAACAAAGTAGAAGAAAGATGAAAAGTACCATGTTGTATGAGAGGGTTGGAATCGAAGTTGTTTTATGAAAGTAGAGATACGCGAGCGAGAATTTGATTTGGAGAATAGGGTTGGGAATGGGAATGAATGAATAATGGGTGTGAGTAAAATATTTCTATGTATTCTCCTCAAAAATAAAAAAACAAAAATATTTTTATGTAATTCGTCTATCCATGTTTTCAAGGATATTAAAACCGGACCGAACCGGCTGGTTCAACCTGTTGGATCGTGAACTGGGTCGGTGTCCGGTTCGATACACCCAAAAACCGGATTATATTTACCTACGATGCAGTGAACATCAAATTCTTGAGTGTAATTGCTGAGAAAACAAGCACTAAAAGAACATTGAGTAAATAAAAGAATAAAGAAGAGATGAGATTAGAATAGAATAGGACGGGAGAAATGATAATACAACAAGAGGCGGCTGCAACACAACATTGGATGTTTGGAGAAAGAGAAACTTCATGTGTGTTAATTAGGGTTTGATTTCTGCTCTTCGCCCAGCAATTTTCGCTCCCACCCAGCCAAATTGACTAAAATACCTCTGCGCTAGTTAACTAATGCATGTGTAAATCAAACATGACTTAATTTTACATATGCGTGACTTAAGTCACGCCGCATGAGTTAACTCACGCTAGTACTTTGGTGTACTTTTAGCCTTTCAATTTCAAGAACAGTGAAAACGTTATCTGCAACCCATGAAATGCAAAATTTGTTGTCAATATATTCTAAAGGAGGATGTGGGACATGGTCATTTGTGCTGAGATGTCAACATCACAATCTGCAAACGCAGTGACCACATGAAACAACCACATGTCACGACAAGAATTGAAAGTCTGTCGGCAGAAATTCATTTATGGATTAGGTTGGAGGCACAAAAAACATGCATTTTGAAACAATGAAATTGATAACTTACTCCACTTTTGGAAATTGTAAACTAGCGTGAGTTAACTCACGCGGCGTGACTTATGTAGCGCAGAGTTTAACACTTGCGTTACTTAACTAGCGCAGGGGTATTTTGGGCAAGGCTGCAGGGTGCGAGCAAAAAGTGCAGGGGGAAGAGCAGAAATCTTAGGGTTTTTAAAATTGGACCTTTTTGTTTGGGTCTTTGGGCCTCAATATAAATCTAGTGTATTTTTGTACAAGATTACTGCTCTCCACCCAGCACAAACCACTCATACCCTGCAGCCTTGCCCGAAATACCCTCGCGTTAGTTAACTAACGCAAGTGTAAAACTATGTGTTAGTTAACTAACGCTGCGTGACTTAAGTCACACAAGTGTAAATCACTGTGTGAGTTAACCCGCGCACAGTGTTAACACACATCCGTGAGTTAACTCACGCCCAGTCTTTGTAGAAAACCAGAAGAGGCAGAAACCTCTATTTTCCCTAATTTTTTCAATCTTTTTTTCATACATTCATTCAAGCATACATTTTTCATCATTTATTCAAGCATTCATTCAATCAAGCATTAACTCATAAGTATATTACGAAAAAAACAAAATAAAACAACGGAATAAAATAACGAATAATGTCATAAAAACGCTAAAAAGTGCAAGTGTAATAGGTTTACAACCAAATCCAACAAAATGTCATAAAAAAAACCACACAAGTCATACTGGTCCATCCTGTGGACTCCTACTCCTCCTCCGCGGAGCCGGCATCTGCTCCAGCATGCTCCGCTCAGACTGTATGCCCTGCATCAAGCGCATAACCTCCTCTGATTACGAAACACATCATGATGCCCCATTGCACCGTCCACTTTGGCCCTGATGTTGCTGATGATCTGGTATGGGTTGGGAGGACGCTTGACACACTACTGCTCAACAATAACCTCCTCGTAAGGAGGGACGCTTGGCCGCAGGGGGGTTCACAATAGGATGTGATACTCTAACAAACCATCTCATGTACCCCTAGTATGAGCCCATGGCTAGTTGTCCGGAACCGGATGACCCCTCTACTGATGGCTGAGGACATGTAGAGCAAACTCCGTGAAGGCTTGGGCCATGTCATCTGCCGCAAGAGCCTCAATGTCTGTAGGAGGCCTGGGCCGTGTGTGGACATACCCGTACTGCCTAAGAACTCACTCTGGCAAGTGACGGATCATCATGTCGCTGCCGGCCATGATCCATCCGGAGTACCAGCATATGTCCTGAAAGGGCGTGATGTGTCGTCGACTCTCATGTAACAGCCCGTTTTTTGCTAGATTTATTTTGTTATTTATTTATGTGTTTATATGTACTTATATGTGATTAATTGCCTCTGTGTGTATTTTGGGTTAGGATTAGTGGATTTCGGTGTTATAAGGGTATTATAGTCATTTTAGACTCATGGGTATTTTGGTCATTTTGTGAGCAAGGGTAAATTAGTAATTTCATGGTGATGATTATTTTTAGTGTTTCAAGTGAGAACCATTATTTTTATTAAGTTACTAGTGGGTTGTAGTAATTTATTTTATAATCGGTAAGTGATCGCTATTATTATTTTTTAACCGTTAGTCGATAGAAACTTTGGGAGTTGGTTTATAAGTGTTGTGAGCCCATTAAGACACTAAGAGGGTTAAGCCCAATGTGTAGAGACTATATAAGCATTAGTCATTAAAGAAAATAGGGTCACACTGTTGGAACAAGGGTGTTTCACAAGTCACCTATTGAGTTTTGACAATAACAAGGTATTAAAAATAATCAATTGTTCAAGTGTGCAGGATCCATAATCAAATTACTATTCTAAGAGATTCTGATTGAACAAGTTCAAGAGCAAAGGAATTTATTTGAAGCTTAAAGCATCTGGAAGAATGAGTCTGAAGAACTGCGTTTGAAGAAACGAGTCTGAAGAAGAGCTTCTGAAGACGCGTCATCAGAAGCAAGAACATCAGAAGCACTGATCATCAGAAGCATATCTCACTAGAAGCTACTTCACTAGAGTTGACAAAGGACAGTGTACGAAGTGTACGGCCACGAACTCTGCAACCACCTTCTCTGCAAATGTTTGTCTCTACAACAAGACAAAGATAACAGTAACATTGCTGTAGAAGTTGTTCCTTTTGTTCTGGAATGGATTTGAATTAAGTTCTTATTAGGACAACTATCAAATCAGGCAAAAGATCAAGGGTGAAGAATCAAAGCTTCAAAGCAGACACGTTGATGTAACGGCTAAATTCTCAACGTCTCTCAACTCCTCTATAAATAGGGATGAAGACTTAGAGAACAATATATAGAACATACACGCATATACAAGGCCAATACTCTGCGCAAAACGTCGAAAACAAACATCAACAACTTAGAGAATTCTTCCAATTGTTTTATCTTAGAATTCCTAAGTGTCTAGAAAAACAGAGT
>Ga0315914_1009406_pt1 | contig 12573 bp, 4 predicted proteins | sample MpolenodulesMG_FD_203920 | JGI IMG/M metagenome (GOLD analysis project Ga0315914, IMG submission 203920) | Medicago polymorpha root nodule microbial communities from Los Angeles, California, United States - elongated nodules | ecosystem: Host-associated > Plants > Roots > Nodule | place: USA...
TTCATGGGTGGATTGGATGTTGAGAATATTGAGAGCTTGTGGTGTAGGGTGTTGTCGGCGAGGTATCGTATGGAGGATGGGCGGTTGATGGGGGGCGGCGGTGATGCCTCATTATGGTGGCGTGATATTCACGCTTTGTGTAATGAGGAGTGGTTTAGCGGTCATGTTAGACGGTTGGTTGGTAATGGGAAGTATACTCTTTGTTGGTCGAATGCTTGGATTGGAGGGGAGGAGTTGAGTGTCAGGTTCAGTAGGTTATATGATTTATTGCTCTTTAGGAGGGAGTCAGTGTGTGATATGTGTCAGTTAGGTTGGGGGTGGATGGTGCGGCGTGGAGGTGGAAGCGGGGGTTGTTTGTGTGGGAGGAGGAGCTGCTGGGGAACTAATTTTATTGCTTCAGAATGTGAACTTGCAGGTTGATAAGGAAGACAAATGGTTGTGGGCGTTGGAATCATCTCATGTTTTCACTGTGCGAAGCGCTTATAAATTACTCTCTTTTCAACCTCCTTTAGATTCTCTGGTGGCTGCTGCATCTCTGTGACATAAGGATGTTCCTTTGAAGGTTGTGCTCTTTGCTTGGCGGTTGTTCCGTGATAGGTTGCCCACTAAAGACAACCTACTTCGTCGTGGGGTTATTGACCAGGCTTCAAGGACGTGTGTGGCTGGGTGTTATGTGCCGGATCATTTTAATCAATTCAGTTATAGTGGTGGTATCGCAAAGGTGCGCTGCTCAATTTTTCAGGTTATTTGGTTTGCAACGGTTTGAGAAATTTGGAAGGAAAGAAATAACAGATTGTTTAACGTCAAAGAATGCTCAGTTCTTCAAGTGGTAGACAAGATTAAGTCTCTTGCTTTTTCGTGGTTGAAGGCGAAGTTTGCTTCTCTTCCCTTCAATTATCATGGGTGGTGGTTTAGTTCGTTCACCATATTGGGCATAGGCTAATTCTTTTTTCTTTCTCTGTTCTTTTTCGTGTACAGGTTCCTTTTGTAAATATTGGTTGACATTGGTGTCCTTTCCCTAGTACATCTTGTACTGGGATTGAGAAGGACTCTTTTGATTTTGTAATATATTCTATTTTAACCTTTTCAAAACAAAACAAAATGAGTACAAAATAATCTGAGAGAGAATCGAATCATACTTGTTTCCATTAAAAACTCAAGGTTAGGAGCGTTGAATTCTGCTGATGCGGCTTCTGATTCTGTAGTGTTAGAATTTACACCAGATGTTAACACATCGCTGTCAAAGAAATAGATTTTTTTCAATTTTCAATCTGACAAATAGATATTTTTCACCAAAAAGGCATGTACTATTTTTTTCTTAAAAAACGGCTAATAATATTAAACACGCACCATCTTAAAACATGACCAATAATATATTTGTCTTTTTTTCTTCTTCACAGGAATAGTGAAAAACACCGGAAACAAAAACAGGACCAAACGCCCAAAAATTGAGGTAAAGATTAATGTGCCCTGAGTTCCATATTTCTTTTAGAATGATTTAAAACATATTTCAAAAATTGAGGTAAAGACCAAACTCTAACAACACAATCAAGTCTTACAAATCAAAAAGTTTACAACATAAGTTGTCATGTCATGTCCTATCATTCATTTTTTAGAAGATCAAATGCACACGTTGAATATTGTCCAAAATAAAAGTTTTGAAAAATTTGAATGTATGAACCACTTAACTTGTCAAGCTTCTCCCACATTTCCTTTGCCGTCTGGCAACTTGAGATTCTTCTAAGATCATCTGGATTTAAGACACAACGTAAAATGTTTTTAGCTTTTGCTTCTTGTTCCATGATCTTCTTATCCTCATCATTGAATTGATCTTCAGATTTCACCAATTCTTCACCCTCTATCATTATTTTGGGTAGTTTTGGTCCATTCTTAATCACAAGCCAAAGATCAAAGTCAATGGATTGTATGAATATCATTATACTTTCCTTCCATTCCGTATAATTTTTACGATCGAAGTATGGTGGCTTTGAAATGGATCGTCCTTCAATGATAGTTGTGTCCATACTTTTAATTGTATATCACCTGCAATGGTATATGCATGTTTCCTCATTAGGCTCAGATTGTTGTTATTTTTTCTTCATTTAATTTACTTTTGGATTAAAAGATGTTTCTAGTTAGACACATGAATATGTTTATAGGCAGGTTCCCTCGCAGTGACATGGAGAAAAGCTATATTTTTTAAATGTTAAGGTGTCTTCAATTTTGAAGAAATAATGATATAAATTTTTTGACATAATTATAATGTTGTTATCATTTAAACCATTATATATGTACTCATATATATGTTTTGTCTAAATATATTTTATGCTAAACATTTCAACAAAAATATATATTTATGGTAAATGTTCTCATGAGCTTATCCTGTAAGTTGGAATTTCTGAATATACTCTTCGTGTAAAGATCTTAGTATGGTAACTTTTAGATATTCTAAAGTTGTTTCGGACAGTTGTAAAATAACAATTGTCGTGTTTTTAATTAATAATTTTTTACGTAGTAATATATTTTCTCAATTTATTTTTCAAATGACAACCTATCTTATATTTTCCTGTAATTAATAATAATATCTATTTGACTGATGGTTATATTGGTTGGATTAGTGTTGCATAATAAAATGTTAAATGAGGGGCTTGAACCCTGAATTTTGCATATTTTATGCATTGTCTCTACCAACCGAGTTAAGTTCACGAGGACAAAGCAAAGTGATCTAAAACAACTTTTTCTTTTTAAATTTATTTGTTTGAAATTTAAGAATTATTTTAAATTCTAAAGAAAAACTAAGGCATTCGAAACAATATTTTAAATTTCAAATATTTATAATTAAATCATAATATAAATTATAAAATTATATTAACTCAAGTTTAAAAAAGGTAAAAAGAAAATAAAAGAAACTCATATTGTTCCCAACATATAAAATGGAAATCAATAAGTACATCTAGTGTCATTTAATTATTTCCAAAACAAGTTTGTCTTTTAGAAATGTAGCAAATACAATTTTACTATTACAATGATTTTTTGAAACCGAGTCGAAGATCTAATATGTTAGAACTCGAAGTCCTAGGGGCTTTGCCCCCTACCTATCACCAAAAAATAAAAAACTCCAAGTCCTAGTAAATCCAAAAGGAAAAATAAATATATAATTTTTTTTAAAGAAAAAATTAAATAAGTATATAAATAAAATGTAAATAATACTAATTAATATTAATCATAATAATAATATATAAAGAAAGTAGATCATTTTGGACTGTCTTTTTCTCCTTTCAATGATACCCTGAAGCAAACTTTTTTTTTTTTTTTTGAAAGAAACCCTTAAGCAAACTTGATTTATTTTGTTAGTGCCATTCAAAAAGAAAAGAATTTATATTATATTTGTTATATTTTTTCAAATATGTTATATTTATTTTTTTTACAAATATTTGTTATATTGTATTATTGAAAAATATAAGTATAATTTGTAACAATATAAAAGTGGAAAATATTTATTATTTATACCTATAATTTTAATCAAAATATAATTACTTTTAATCAAAATTTCATAAAACTTATTGTTCATAATTTACACGCGTCAACACAATAAAAAAACAGATAGACAAGCATCGTCGACGTGCCAGTCAACCGTTAGTAAAAATAATAATACTATTTTATGACAACTAGGATTTTATATAATAAAACAATGAAAGTCGACTCTGATTCAACCAATTGAACACACCAAATTAAAGTAAGTGCAAGCGTCATTGTTTTACTAACTCCTGATTCATTGTTTTATTATTTAAGACAGCTTGCATGCAAGCGTCATTTCAAAAGGAAGTGCAAGTGGGGTTTAGAAACTGAGTGGGTCGTAGCACGTGTGAACACAACAGGGGCAACTGGGGTTTAGAAGCTGAGTGGGTACCACTGAAAGTGCTATTACAAACTTTAGAGTATATAAAATAAGGTTTGACTGGAAGACTTATGACAACTAGGGTTTTATATCCCTTCAAAAAAACTAGGGTTTTATATGAGTCAGTTTGACTAAATATAAGATCCAAATTACTCATAGGATTCGTGCTTCAATATGAGTGACATAAACTAACCACTTGTTATACTATTGACGGTTTATGCAAACTCATTAATTTTTTATTTGGGTTGAGCTGGAGAGTGGATTACCCCAAAAAAATTGTTGATATTAAATGATTAAATGCTAGAAGATATGATGTTGCACTATGTGTGCCTATACACAAAGTTTTGGCCAAATACTACTTTTGCTATTTTTAATTTGACAGAATTCTCAAGTTAGTCCTTTAAGTTTCAAAAGTTTCAATTAAATCCTTTTAGTTTGACAGAATTCCCAAGTTAGTCCTTTAAATTAAAAAAGTTTCAAATAGGTCATTTTAGTTGATAAATTATTTCACCGTTACCCTTGCTCCCAGTCTCTGTTTAATTGATGTTGATGTATCCGTTAAGTTGTTGACTTGGATCTAAATGTTGTCTTTTAAAAGCTCGAGGGTGTTAAAACGCTACGTTTGATGGTCACAAATGATCATTCATAGTGCTAGAAAGACAACTATTTACAACAACAAATGCCTTTTTAGCACTATTAAACGATATTTATAGTGCTAAAATTATCATTTGTGACGATTAAACGTAACATTTTGACAGCCTGGAGATTTTAAAAGGCAGCATTTTGATCCAAGTCAACAACTTAACGGTTACATCAACATCAGTTAATTATTAACTGACAGCAGGGGTAATGGTAAAATGGTTTATCAACTAAAATGACATATTTGAAACTTTTAAAACTTAAAGTACTAACTTGAGAATTCTGTCAAACTAAAAGGACCTAATTGAAACTTTCGAAACTTAAAGGACTAATTACCAAATTTTGTCAAACTAAAAGGACCAAATGTGGTATTTGGCCCAAAGTTTAATTTTAAAAACTTTTTATTTAAAAGTATAATATATCAATAGTTGGCATTTTGACCGCATGACCTACACTTATCATAAATAATTCTTTTTTGGTCCACATCTATCATCATATATCTCAAATTCATTTTTGATATAATAATATATACAGAATTGGATGCAAAATCGAGTGGGAGGTGATTTCTTAAACTATTTTATTTCTAAAGAAGTTAAATAATTGTTTAAAGAAAGATATTTTTATTCAAATTGAAAATGGGAAAATCATTCAAAATTTTCATAGTTTGAAAAATCGCAGAGGATAATTGTTAATGCTGCAAATTTTTATATATTGTGTCCCATCTATGTAAAAATCTTGGATCCGTCACTAACTAAATTACTCAACTTTTTAATTTCTTTTCATTATATTTTAGTGTCATGAAATAATAAATGATAATATCAAATAATAAAATTTCATCATTAAATACTTGCAACAAACTAAAGTTGCATGACATAAAATTGCATTAACATCAAAAATAACTAAAAATCACAACATTCTAATTTGTAACCGTAACATGTTTTGATTTTCAATATTGAGGTTGTCTTTTGTCAATTTTGGACAATATTGGTGAAATCTGTTTATCGAGTTGGGTCTAATATTATACGAAATCCGTTATTTTTTATGCTATTATTTTTTCCATCCCTACCTTCTCACGTGCTCTATTTTTAATTTTTTTACAAAATTGCACATGAGATTTGCAAATTGCACTTTTAAAAACAACAAAAAACAAAGTAGAAATTGATAAAATATGTCAAATAAAATCAACAAAATATAAAAACACCACCAAACAATTCTACGAAAAACAAATAAAACTAATGCAAATATACCACAAGAATTTGCCAACGGTGATTCCATGTTATATACCATTTTTTTTTCTTTTTTATGAACACTATAGTTTGAAAATAATTAAAAATAGTTTTTAAATAGACCTAATTTCTCGTAAAGGTAATTTTAAATTTTATGTGGCTAAAAAATAGACATGTATAAAAAATTAAATGTACTAAAATTTTAAAAAATGCAATAAAAATGAAAATTTTAAATTCATTGAAATTTATTAATTAAATATGGTCAACTCCCATTAATTAAGAAAAAGAGAAATGTTTTAAATTGTGAATGTATTTGAATTAACCATTTAACTTGAAAAAATATAACGATTGTTTAATTATTAGAGACGCAATTGGAGACAAAAATTATTCCAAGGACCACATATGATTCCTTATTAGTGGATGTCCTATTTAACATGCATGTCTCCCTGAATTATTGCATTATAGTTACTTGTCTTTCTCATTGAAGAGAAAATGTAAGTCAATATTATACGACTATCTTATAATTTTTTTTGTGTCGTTTAGTAAAGTTAGTGGCACAAATTAGACAAAAGAAAAAGAAAAACATAAATGACAAAATAGAGAAAAGTTGAAAGAGAAAAGGAGGAATTTTCTTTTACAAATTAAAATTAGTATTATATTGCTTAACAAATTCAACTGTCAAATCAAGAATACAAATTAAACATTAGTATTATATTGCTTAACAAATTCAACTATCAAATCAAGAGTATTTTTGAGTGGATCACCTTCACAAATTTTCATAAAATTTTAAAATTAGTTGATACTCTTATTTGAAATAAAATTAGTTCATACATAATTAATTAACCTCAAATGAACGTATAATAAAAATTTTAAAAATATACGTAAATATCAACTACATAGTAAGGAATTTTATCGTTAAGAAAAAAGTTTGAAATGGGTATTGCTAACCAGTGTTATTAAGGAATTTTCAAACAAAAATTTTGTCTTAAAAATGTAAGTGTTCACTTTTGATAAAATAATAATAATTACACTACTCTTTTATAAAACTTCTTTGTGTGTTTGATCGTTAGTTATAATCCAACACTTGGATTTATGTTCAATGTTCATAATAAGTTATTAATTGGTGTAATTTGATACACACACAAAATAAGATTTACGTTGTAGCGTAAAAGAAAATAAATCCAACCAGACAAATCTATATATAAGATTTTTCCATGATATATATATATATATATACACACACACAATAAAGAGATCATAAAACTATGTTTCCCCGTTCTTTTACCGCGGCCACTAAGGTGGATTGTCTTTGATAAATGAGTTACATTATGCAAGATGTTTCTCATTGATTAGAGTTTAATTCGAACAATTTTAAAGTAGCTATCCATGTGTAATATCAAAATGTTACGGTGTGAAAGTTTGCCACTATATATTCGTTATGTTTTTGGCTAAATATAGTAAGTATATTATAGTACCATAGCACCGCTAATTTGCAGTGAGATTTCAACGGATAAAGAAAATGTTAAGCTACCATACCTGAAAAATACACGTAAAGAGGACTTTACGTTGCTCCTACGTACACTTGCCTGCACAAATATGAGAATAATATGTTCAGCATGTAGTTTTGACTTCTGAGAATTATTATTATACATAAAGGAAAGTAATAAAGAAATGTAGAGGGAAATTACTCAGATTTTTAAATAATAAATATTATTTCAGAGTCTTGTTAGGTAAGTGTAGTGGAACAACAAACCAAATTAAATATTCAAACTCAAATGGAAATCATAATGGGAACTGGAAAGTGGAGAGTAGGGAAAATTGTGAGCTTGAAGAAAGTAGTGTGCTAGTTGAAATTATATACACACAACTAAAAGGAGAAACAAACATGGACCATAAGAAGATGGTGATAAATGAAGGAGGGAAGAAGGGGACGATGTGGAAAATGGTGACTCCCTAATAGCATAATTAAAGAAATGCTAAGGAAAATCCTTTTCTTTGTATTCTTTTAATTAAAGGAAAGTTCCTTTTAAGTGCAAAGTCAAGTAATTTAGTCAGCAACCGACCATCACCACCAAAATTATCACCATAGTTAGCGAAAAGACGAGCACAAACGTATCTGAATGACTATATTGCGTTTACTCATACAAAATATATTATCAAATCTGATTATAAATATTTTAACATGCGAAATCCTAACGACACTCACTTTTGGACATTCTCTTTAGCACTCAATTTTTTATTGGATGAAATTCATGTATGTCCCACCACTTTTTGTGGTTTTAATTTCACAGTATAGACTTACAATGATTTAAACTAATAAAAAAATGAGTATTAGAGAGAGTGTTCAAAAGAGAGTGTAGCTAGCACTACTCTTTTAACATATACCATACACAAATAATTTGGTAAATAAGATCAAAATAAGTTGCCTATAAAGTTTAACTTGTTCCATTTATTAAGATATATATTTCTAATAAAATTAATTATTTTATAACTGGATTTTTAAATAATATTATAAAAATGATGAAAAGGTAAACATAATATTTTTAATGAGGAATATAATTGAAAAAAATATTACATCAAAACTATATTATCCTTTTTATATATAGGTGAAAAGATTATTGTTGTTGTTTAGATTGTTATTGTTTTTGTTGTTGTTGGTGTTGCTACTACTGTTAGTCTCAAGATGAGCACTAACATGTCCATCTTTCCGCTTTTATCGATTAAAATAATATAAGTTGTAAATTCATCCGAATCTTTATAAAATATGTTTTTTGATTGGAAAGGAATGATAAAATGGTAACATAAAAGTTTAACGAGGGTAAAATTGGAAGAAAAATGTTACAACAAGACTTAGTATCTTTTCATATAAAAATATAGATATTTCAAAAAGTTATTTTTCAATCAAATAAAGAATATTAAATTGTAAATAAAATTGTTTATATAATGTGTAAAATTTAAAAGGAAAAATTCAGGCCATGACTTTGTATCCCATTTATAACAACCTTTATAGCACTGTTATTATTAGTATTATAATTTTTTAGAGGATTATTATTATTATTATTATTATTATTATTATTATTATTATTACACCATGAGCTTACTTCAACTAATGAGGAAGAGACACATGTTACTTACAATACAAGTAACTGTAGCGTAGTACAATTCATAGTGTATACATATACAGTCTTGTACTCTATTGATCAATCTAATGGAAAATAATCTTTGTTACTCAGTTTCATAATATGGTATCAGAAGCTCTCTTTGAAGAGATAGTTTGTTACGATCCCTGTTTCTCTTCCGTTGCATTTTCTTGAGTTTTCTCGCATTTTCTCGCGCTTTCTCCCACATTTTATCTCTGGTTTCACGTTGAATTCGTTGTGAATTCATCGTTGTTTCTTTGAATTTGTAGTGAATTCATTGCAATTTGTTGAGTTTTGTTCAAGTTTTCTGGAAATTTTCCAGATTTTCTCATCTCTCTGAATTTTCTTGTTCTTGGTTCAACATCATTGATTCATTATGGTTCGTCAACAACCTCAGGTTAGCACTAATTCCTTTTTCAACGTTCATCCCAGTGAAGGTCCCAACACCATTACGGTTACTCCTCTTCTCACTGGTTCCAACTACTTAGCTTGGAGCAGATCCATGCAAAAACAAGCTCGCTTTCATTGATGGATCTACTCCAAAGCCTGATGATGAATATTTGAACAGAATCGCGTGGGAAAGATGTAATCATCTAATTCATTATTTGATTATCAATTCATCTTTCATGTGTGTGCTATTGATGTTTGGGAAGAACTCAAGGATAGATTCTCCAAAGCTGATAGAATTCGTTTTTCTATGTTGCTTTCTACTATCAACAATCTCAAACAAGGTTCAAAATATGTCCTTGATTTTTTCTCAGAGATGAAAACTCTATGGGAAGAGCTCAACTCTCACAGACCTATGCCTCTCTGCACTTGCATTCACCAATGCAGATGTGAAGCTATGCGTTCTGCACGTTATTTTTGTTTGGAGGATCAGATTATACAGTTTTTAACTGGCTTGAATGAACAATTTTCTATTGTTAAAACTCAAGTGTTATTGATGGATCCTCTTCCTTCTATTAATAAAGTGTATTCCCTAGTTGTTCAGGAAGAAAGTAACAATGTTCAACTTTCTTCTCCTGCTTCTATTGATGATTCTAATACTTTGGTGAATGCTACTAATACTACTAGGAGTTATGGGCGTGGGAAGAACAATTTTGGTGGTAAAGGCTCTAGGTATTGCTCATTCTACAACCGTACAAACCACACTGTGGAAACCTTCTATCAGAAGCATGGGTTTCCTCCTTTCATTAAGCCCAAATCTTCTGTTAATGCATCTTCTCATGAAGCTTCTGAAGTTAAGCCTATGAATACGGTTGTTAAGGCTTCTTCATATTCTTCAAGTGCTGGTATAACTCAAGAGCAATACACTCATCTTGTGTCCTTACTTCAGCAATCAAATTTGACTGCCTCAACATCTCCCCTTGTCAGTTCCAATCATGTCAATTCTCACCCCACTACTTCATCAGGTATAAACACCATTTCTTCTAATTCTTTACATGTCACTAATCCCATTTGGCTTATTGACTCTGGTGCTAATTAACATATTTGTTCTTCTGTTCATTTTTTTTAGTTCCATTTATGATATTACCCCAATTCATGTTAATCTTCCTAATGGTCAAACTGTTAGTGTCAATAAAGCTGGTGATGTTCAGTTTTCTCCACACTTTCACATTTGATATGTCTTGTTTTCTTCACAATTCAAAGTTAACCTCATTTCAGTTTCTAAACTTCTTAAGTCATTATCTTGCATTGTTCAATTCCACACTGATGGGTGTGTTATACAGGATTTGACTTCCGAGAAGATGATTGGTTTGGGTGAACCTCATGATGGTCTTTACAAATTGAAGCTATCAACCACTTTTCCTCCTTATGTTTCTTTAGATTCTCAATTTCCTCATTGTAATAAATCCATAAATAAAGTTTATGTTTCTAGCTTAGATTCTAATCATCCATTCCTTTGTCTGCTTTATGGCATTTCAAACTTGGCCATTTATCTCATCAGAGATTGTATCATATGCACAAGTTGTATCCTGATATCATTTTTGATAATAAAGCTGTTTGTGACATTTGTCATTTTGCCAAACATAAGAAACTACCTTTTTCTAATAGTTCATTTCATGCTTTCACTGAGTTTGAATTATTACATCTTGATATTTGGGGTCCTCTTGCCATTCAATTTCTTCATGGTCATAAGTATTTTTTAACCATTGTTGATGATTATAGCAGATATGTTTGGATAGTATTACTTAAATCCAAAGCTGAGGTGTCTCTACATGTTCAGAACTTTATTACCCTTATTGAAAATCAACATTATATCACCCCTAAAACCATTAGAACTGACAATGGCCCTGAATTCAATCTCATTGCTTTTTATGCTTCCAAAGGTATACTTCATCAAAAATCCTGTGTTGAAACCCCTCAACAAAATGCTAAGGTAGAAAGAAAGCATCAACATATACTTAATGTAGGGAGAGCATTACTTTTTCAATCCATATTACCAAAATCTTATTGGTCATATGATGTCCTTCATGTTGTTTTTCTTACTACACCTCTTCTGCAAAACAAATCACCCTTTCAAATGTTATATGATGATATACCTGGCCCAAATGATTTCAATGTTTTTGGAAGTCTATGTTTTGCTTCCACTTTACAAATTCACATAACCAAATTACAACCTAAAGCCAGAAAATCAGTTTTCTTGGGTTACAAGTCAGGCTATAAAGGCTATGTTTTGCTTGACATGCATGACCACACCATTTTCATTTCAAGAAATATCATATTTTATGAAGATATTCTCCCATATACACCTGTTAACAATAACACCAATACACCATCTAGCAATTACTCCATATCTAAATATCTGTCATATATTAATTTTTCTCATTATCATTCTTCTTTTCCTTTGTCTCTTTTACATCATGTAAAAGCAAAAACCTAAGTTGAGGCAAGTAAACTTGATTTTTGGAGGGAAGCCATGCAAAATGAGTTAACTGCTCTTGAGAAGACTGGTACTTGGGAAATTGTGGATCTTCCCGATAACATCAAACCTATTGGATGTAGATGGATATAGAAAAATCAAGCATCATGCTGATGGCTCAATTGAAAGATACAAGGATAGATTGGTGACTAAAGGTTATACACAAATTGAAGGGTTAGATTACTTTGACACATGTTCTCCAGTGGCATAGCTTACTACAGTCAGAGTTGTACTTGCTTTGGCATCTATCAATAATTGGCATTTACATCAACTTGATGTAAATAATGCATTTTTGCATGCAAAATTTCAGGAAGATGTCTATATGCTCATTCCACCTGGTGTTCCTCACTTTCACCCTAATTAGGTCTGCAAGCTTCTTAAATCACTTTATGGCCTCGAGCAAGCTAGCAGGAAATGGTATGAGAAACTCGCTTCCATTTTGCTTCAAAACAACTATACTCAAGCTTCATGATAGATATTTGGCAAGTGTACCAAAACTATCGAAGTAATAATCAAGTTCGTATCCACGAGGACCGTTGTTAATTTCTACTTAGCAAGTTCGTTAAAATAAAGGATGTATTAAATTCAATGGTTGCTGATAAGTGCCAAGAAGTAGTAATTCTGAGGGAGATTTATGGCACTTTTTGTAACTTGTTATGCAAGTTATCAAGGAAAAAAGCCAAGAGTTAATTGAATTTTATCCATTCACGCTTTATGTATCTTACTTGACATAATTGTGCAGGAAAA
>Ga0315914_1009412_pt1 | contig 12563 bp, 4 predicted proteins | sample MpolenodulesMG_FD_203920 | JGI IMG/M metagenome (GOLD analysis project Ga0315914, IMG submission 203920) | Medicago polymorpha root nodule microbial communities from Los Angeles, California, United States - elongated nodules | ecosystem: Host-associated > Plants > Roots > Nodule | place: USA...
TGTTTAAAAAACAAAATATTTTGCAGGGACCAAAAACTACAAAATGGGTCCAGTCATCATGTGCCACGTATGCAAATCATCACAAAAATGGGGTCAGAGACTATTTTAAAAAACAAAAATTTTTGCAGTGACCAAAAACAATTTTTTTTTACAGGGACTAAAACCAAAACGAGGCATATTTGCAGGGACTAAGATCATATTTTAGCCTTGATTGTGATTGTTCGAGCACGAATCCAATAGTCAATTTTGTTAAACATCGCTTTTATTAAAACTCCGGAAAATCTTTTAAAAAGCTATTCACCCCCCTCTAGCTTGGTAACCATCTAGCCATATAGATCAACATCAACTTTTGAAAAACGTTTATTGAGTTCTTCCTAAACATCAACATCATTTTCATGAAAAACGATAGTTTGGGAACTAGGTTAAGAAACAAAGTTAATCAACTATGAATGGATGAGGCGATTGCACATTTCCCGTGCATTGCGATTCAAGTCATCATGAGAAGGAATTGGAACATTAATAGTGATGAAAGCGAGCTTATTAATCACACCAATATCACGCTGCATAGAGTGACTACATGTGAGATAATTGAAACTAATTATGTCCGTTTTCTTATACATGAATGTAAAGGATTGAATATGTATCTTCTTGTTGAAGATGAGATGGTAATTGACGAGGAGGCGTGCTTCAGAACAAGAATCAGTGAAGAAATGATGAATTCTTGCAGAAAACACAATGAAAAAAATATACCAGAATCCAATGATCTTGCACAAAAAACAGTGATTGAGAGATTCACAATGATAAATCACGAATAAACAGAGAAAATCAAGAATTAAAAACACACTGCAACTGAGAAAGAATAATGAACAACGTTCTGCATCAATGGAGGATAAAAAACGAGGAAGAAGACACAACATAAAACGGTTAAAAAGACGGTTGGGATCATAACAACATTTCTCTCTATCTTTCTTTCTAGGGATAAGAAAGAAAATTAATACCATATTACGAGAAAATGAAATAATGATAAATTGATTGAATATTGAGAGTACAATGGCTATATTGACACAAGAGTGAGACTACACTACCTTACAATGCAAGGTATCACATAGAATTATAGCTAACTAGACTAACTAAATAAATTGCTTGTAGCCTAAGTAATCTGATTCTTCTCACTATCATCTTCATGATGCAATATCAACTTATGTTTAGCTTATTTGGTTCATGAATCTAGTTAAACAAGTTAATTGTTGAGTCGGACTTCGAACTATATTAGAGTTGACTTGGTTCTTTACCAACCATAAAACAACCCCCCCTAAAGAAAACCCTAAAACAACTTTGATTGATGCCGCTCGTGATTATGGATTGTACTTTCGGCACTCACGCGCCACTCAATTAAGAGAAATGCTAGAAACACTCTCTTTCTAGCACCCTCTCTAACAATCATTGTTCTATTGGGTGAAACACATGTGGGTCTCACCACTTTATGTGGAATCCATATTCAAGTGTGGCACCCATATAGATTTCATCCAATAAGACAGCGGATGTTTGAAAGAGTGTCGGAAAGAGAGTGTCTAAAACACTCCTTTCAATTAATAGCCATTCAAATTAATAAAAGTAGCACACACGTGTTTTCCTGTTAAAATGGGCTAGTACAGACATGTGAAGATGGGAGTATAGCACGATGGGAGAGAGAGAGAGACAATATAGCATTGGGCTAAATGATTTGAAATTAACAAGTACAATAGGAGTTGTAGATGTATATCAAATGAGATATGGTGGCACCAAACAGTCCAAGTCCAACCTTATAGTGTAGAAGTGATTGCATGCAGTAACTACCATTCTTTGTAGATAATTGAAGAATATCAGATCAATTTAATTGTCGTCAGATATTTTAACTATTAACGTTGAATGGAGGAAAGTTACACCAGAAGTAGATGTTCTAGATGTAGCATCGTGCGAGCTGATAGCCTGAAATTAACAGAATCATTGAAGTCACTCAGATTATTTAGATGCGGATTAATATCAAATTATACTTATTGGACAATTCATAAGATCTGATGGGATTTTTGTTTATTTACTAGTATTTGGTAAGATATAGTTTCGAGTTTACGGCTTATGTCTTATAAACTCATTTAATTGAAAAAATTTGTTTGATCACTGTTACTTTCTCACAAGTTTATAGCTTATATTTTTATTAACTTGTAGCATTTTTTATAAGCTAATCCAAGCAGTTTATAAGTTTTCATTATTTATCTCAGTTTGATCATTGTTATCTTAATTGAAAAAATTTAAATATTCATTAAATATATCACTTTTATGTCATTTCATATATATAAGTTAGTTCAACCGTTAATTTTATCAAACACTACAAATTCAATCAATTAATTTATCCGCTATCATCTATTATCGTTTTTTTACCCAAACGTAGCCCTAACTAAAAGCACTTATTGGACAAAAAATTGTCCTAAATATAATAAATTCATTCTCAAATTACAAAGATAAATTTAATGCTTTTTTTTCTCCCAAATAAACTCTTATACCACTAAGTGTCTTAGAACGTGAAAAGTCAAGATTAACTAAATGCTTCCTCCGCCTCAAATTATACGTTGTTTTAGTTATTTCGCATAGATTAAAAAATGTAATTAATGCTGTATGAGAAAAGAAAATTATAAGTAACTTTACAAAATTATCCTTCATTTATGATATAGAGAAGAGAAATTTAAAGAATTGAAAAAAGAGACCATGTTTGGATTGAGCTTATGAAAAATAACTTATATAAATTAATAAGTTTTTTTTTTAATTTATAAGCTCTCATCAACGAAAATTGTATCTTTGTAAACTGTTTTTTCATAAAATACCTTAACAAATTTATAAATAATACATAAAAACTTATTTATTTGTATACGCTGTTTTATATAAGCTCTAAAATAAGTTAATCTAAACAGACCTTAAATAATATAGGAATTAATAGGAAAAAACATGTGATAGGACGAAGGTAGTAGAAGCTATTATGTGAACGAAAGAACATAAAACATGTGATAATTGTACAGAAAATGGTTGGTGGTGTTTTCCGTTTTAAAATTTAAAATATATTTACAACACTATCCTTTATCTAAAATTGGTTTTTTTTTTTTTTGGTTTAAAAAAAAATATTGGTTTTAAATAGTAAATGATTGGTTTTACTCAAAAGCAAGTGAATGTAGGTTGTTAATTTACTATTTAATGTTTTTTTAAAATAATAGTCTTTCATGTTGCAAGACTTTAAGTTAGTAATTAAATCTGATGATTGATATATATATATAGTTCTCGTTTGTTATGATAGATAATTTACTCTTTAATGGTTTTTTAAAGAATACTCCATAATATTTTTAGATGGGTGTAAATTGATAATATATATATATGACTCAAAATCACCTCTCCAAATTGTTTTTGCTTTTTTTCTAACTGAATAAATGATTTTCACATATTTTCAGTCTTTTCTCGTTTGTTTTTAAGATTTCGATGTCTCTGCACGACTCTGTTTCTTTTGATTTCTCGTATTTGTGCAATGTATTTTTGATTTTCTGTCTTAGTACGGTATTTATTTGATTCAGGTTGAAAGATTAACTTTGAGCAAGTGCATATCCAATCAATGACATTGACATCGTCAATGTTGCAGATTCGGAGACAACAGTATTCTGAAAACCTGAATATGTAACACCCTAAACTCTAAAAGCGATAAATTACGCTAATGATACGGCATATCAAGAATCTAGATGTCACTTCTTCAATAAATCACCAAGCATGCATAGATAATAGTTTTCTCAAAATATCGCAGTGGAATAAGAACATCATCACAACTGTGTTTAATAAAACATCTCCAAGTAGTCATGTCTCAAAATCATACTACATCACCAAATATAAAATCTCATCTCAACAACTGAGTCATAAAAACAACAAATAGTCATAAGACTCTAAACATAAAGACATCATAATCAGAGCCGACACACCAGACCCCGAAAAAGCAGCAAACGAGGTAACTCCAAGCTATCATCAAGAAACTCACCAAAGAAAGCAATCTATTCATGCACACTGTTTACCCATCCATACGGATAAGGAAGGAGGTCAACCAAACGACCACTGGTGTAACGCCCTATTTATTTATCTGATTATTTTGGCTGAGTTTAGAGTCTTTTATATAATTTATGTTGATAAGTGGCATGTTGTATGTATTAATATTTTATTATTTAGTAGGATGGGATGGAAATTAAAATAATAAGACTTGTAGAGGGGCTGAATTAGAATTAATTAGAACTAGGTGGTGTTAATTAGAAAATGTGTTGAGATATAAAGAAAAACAAGAGCCAGACAAAATTAGGTTTTACAAAAAGTCTTTGGGAGAAAGAGGAGAAGAGAACCAAGAGAAAGGAGAACTTGTAGAGTCTTGCAATCACCAATCTAAGGTAAGGGTGGGACTAACATTCTCTAATCTTAGGTTATGTAACTCTGAAACTGAATTTAACATGTAGTTTTGTTGTTGTTCTTGTGAATTTGAGGATTAGGGTTTGAAATTAGAATTGGTCGTAGAACATGTAGAAATTGGTTGTTAATAAGTGTAGAAAGTCCATAGAATTGTGTATAATAGATGTTCAAATTGTAGGATGATCACAAGTTGAGTTCCCTATCAAATTTGGGATTGGGTTGGATGAAAATTGGGTTTTTGGGGTGAAAAATCGCACTTCCCGACAGAAACCTGTCACAATTCGCCACGGCGAGCTACAACGTGACAGAGAGCAGTGTTTGCTCGCCATCCACTCACCACGGTGAACCATAGTGTAACAGAGAGCAGTGTTTGCTCGCTTGTAGCTCGCCACGGCGCGTAACCTAGCTCGCCACTGCGAGTAAGTCTGCCCGCGAGGCAAGTTGTTCAGTAGCAGTGCACCTTTTTCATGTTCTTGCGTTGTTTCCACGTGTTTCTGTTTTGGATTAGCCTTTGGTGTGTACTTGAAGGTTTTAGGTGATACTGTCAGTTTCAAAAGGCTTTGTTTGCCATGAATTATTTGAGTTATGAATTGCTACATGAATGTACACATTGATGAATTGCTATGTGAATGCATATGTTAATTGATATGATGATTATATGATGTTGCAATTAAATGATGAATATTATGGAATTATAATGTGGAGTCGTTGTTGCTGTTGTTGTTTTCGTTGTCATTGATGTCGTCAAGTCATTGAAGTTGTACGTTGTTGTTGAATAAGTTGTTGAGTCCATGCATACTCATATAAAGTTGGGGGCTCATACCCTGTTGAATGTTAATCATTCATACTACGTTGACTTGAGAGCCTATGCTCTACACGTTGATTTAAGAGTTGATGCTCTACACGTTGATTTTACGAGTCATTGCTCTACACGTTGAATTGAGAGCCTATGCTCTAACACGTTGATTGGTACCACATGCATACTGCATAGTCAAGTTGTTGTTGCGTCATTGCATTGTCGTCGTCGTCAGGTTGTTGAGTCGTTGTCGTTGTTTTAATGCCAAATAGAAATAATTGAACAATATGTGAAGTAATTATCATTGCTTAGTTAAAGTCGTTTATGTTGTTAAATTCCATTGATGAATTATATGCTTATTATTATTGAATGTGAAATCTCACCCCTTCTGTTTTAATGTTGCCTCTACGTGGGTAACGTGCAGATAACCAGGATTAGCTGCTGATGTGAGTTGACACTCTCGTGCGTCGTCTTAGGGTCACTCTGATACGTAACGGGATGGGGATATTTGTTATGTTTTCCACTGTTGCGTATTATTTTTGAACTATGTTGTTGAACCCTTTGAATTGAGATTTCATTAGAATTGTTTATCTTGAGGCCGTAGTGCCAAAGTTGTTGAACAATGAACTAAATTTTCCGCTGCGATGTTTTGTAAAAGTGGTTTTAATAAATAGTAATTTTACTCTATTTATACTTGAAATGTAGGGTGACATTCCGTTTTACGTTGAATACTCTGATTTAAGTGTATTATTTACATTGTTGGGAAAACGGGGTGTTACAACTGGGGTTAGTTCATAATTCATAATTAAACATAACCAATTGAAAATAATCGACACAATCAGAATTCATATGATTAATAAATTCAGTCTCATATAATTCCCCAAGTATACAAATATCTCAAGTAATGCATAAAAATCACCTTATCCAGATATTCACAACGGTCACCAAATTTCACCAATGCATGTATTCACCAATTCACATAATCAAGTATGATTAGACTCACCGAATAATAATGTATGTAATGCTCTGGACTCTTCTAGATGCATGTGGTACCATGGGATTCCGGAGATAATTTTACCATTATGAATCCACCGACATAATAACCACCCCACATTCATGTCCTGCAGAAGCTATGTAATAATCACCCCGCATTTACATACTTCAAGATCACCTCATATGACTATGAATGCATGGACTTCAAGTAAGGACTTGACAATGCATAATTCACCATCATAGACATGAACATAATAACCACCCCACATTTATGTTATTCACCAACAATTGCATTATCAAATACTTACATCCATACAATCAACAACTCATCATCAAATCATCTATTCATAATCACCATAAGAATCAACATCATCAACAAAATTCAACACCTCAAAGAAACAATAAGGTTTCAAATTCACCTTAATATTTAATTATATTGTCATACTAACATGAATTCAAAGTCTCCTACGATTTATCCGACCATAAAATATTAGTTTGACAAAGTTCGTCCAAGTTTTTGAAAACTAGCATTTTTCGACAAATTCCCCAAACCAAAGAAAACGAATTCAAACACCTCAACCGAGTATACACATCAATCACATATGAGTGCAGTAGTATATACATATACGTTTCATAGGCTAATTCCGACAAATAACAAAATTAATCTAAGTTCGTATCGTTTTATCATGTTGCAAAACCAATTTATTTTCAAAACAAAACCAAGTTATATACATCATGTAATAGGTTATATACTCTTAAACATCCTAATTAAACACCTAGTACTCAAGTTTTAATGTTTGGGACCAATCCATAGCTTTTGGGTTCACTTAGAAATAGTTATCCTGAATTTTCGTAAAATTGCACCAAGACCTACTTGGAGTATTTTCATCATAACTCAAATTATAAAAATCATTTTTAAGCCAGACCAAATCCATTAGAAAGCTAACAACTATATATAAAACTTTCATGTTTACACTAAAAGCCAATTCAAAACAGAAAAGGGTGAAAAAAGCTAAAAAAATGCAAAAATCACAGTTTTGACAGCACGCATGGTCGTGCCTACAGGACGCACGATCATACAGCTCAATGTCGAGCCACACGCACGGTCCGTGCTTGTAGGGCGCACGGTCGTCCTCGTCTGACAAAACAGATTTTCTGAGTTTTCCGTTTTCACCATTTCTCGCATAAAATTCAAACTGTTAATTGGATTCTGAATGTGTTTTCGCCCATGCGCTCCTTACACATAGCTCTATCACATTCTACAGAAAAATTCATGTTTATCGCATCCTAAAACAGATTACTCAAAATCACTTATACTCACTTATCTTTCAAAATCACTTAAACTAACTTTTCATATAAAAACCCAAGTTTCTTCCCAAAACTTAAAACCAAAAACAGAAGTTCATCTAACCTATTTCAACACAACATCAACAATTCACCTCAAATCATCAAGAATCACCATTAATGACCCATTTTCTTCAAAACTCATTAAATCAACAACAACTTAAGCATAACTTCACAATTAGCAATACCCAAGGTATAAATCATCATCAACAACTCAACATAACATCAATCAAAGCATAATCTCATAATTTTATCAACAATCAATAACAACAACTTCATTTTTACCAATTTAAGCAAAAATCACCTAAACAACTTATCAACAACAACAACCATGAGTTTTAAGCACATACTCCATCAATTTTATGAAGTTTATCATACCCTTAAATTCACATGAATTAAGAGCACGAATTTCATCATTCAAAAACACAAAAAGTCAATTATCACAAAAACACTTAAACCCATAACTGAAATTAAGAGATTATAGCTTAATTAGAGAAAATAGACTACCCCCTTACCTCTATTCTTCAAGAATCCAATTCCTTGCTTCAATTTACCTCCTAGCCACCAACCCCAAGCTTTCTCTCTATTTCTTCTTTGCTCTTAAAGATCCCCTTTCTCTCTCTACCACTATCTCAAAATGTTTTGTAAAAGTGTGTGAATGAAGGTAATGACCTAATTTCAGATAAGACTGGTGTTTATATAGTCACTACACAAACAGGCTCAAACTTTATTGTCTTAATGAGCTCAATATTCTTACCAACTAATTCACCGAGTTACTACACACTTAAACCAAAAGACTATTTTACCCTTGCTCACCAAATGACCAAAATACCCCTGAGTCCAAAATGACTAAAATACCCTTCTTAAGCCAAAATCCACTAACCCCAAATAAAATACACACATAGGCAAACAATCACATACAAGCACATATAAACACACATAATAAAGAATAAAAATAATTCTAGCGAAAATCGGGCTGTTACAAAATACAGTCAATGTTGTTGTTTTATGCTAATAACATGGATACTATGAGTTTGTTCACAGATTCATGCTTTTTGTTTTTAGCGATTATTGGATTTGTATGGTATCGATGGGAAAACGCTACGGTGGGAGACCTCTTAAGGTCTCCTATTGTAGGAGACTTGAATTTTTTTTTGTTTTTTTGTAGAATAGATATCAACCGTTAGATTAACTAAGAAGATTTTGAATGGCTACGATTTGCAGGTTACTTGACCCACTAAGATTCTATTTTTCAAACATATATATTGATTTTAAAATTTGCAATTGATTTTGAAATTGCATTTAACAAAGGGTTTTTTGGCAATGTTGGAAAGAAATCCCAGTATGCTCATACGCCTTTGAGTAATTCTGATTTAGTTTTAATGATAAAATTATATAACTATAAATAAAAATAATATTAGTAATTACATATTATGGTATTTTTTAAAGAATTATGGTATTTTTAAATAGGGTTAAATATACTTGTTATCCCTATAAATACATCAACTTTATATTTTAGTTCCTCTAAAAGTATTTGTCAATTTTTAGTCCATATAAAATTTTCAATCATCAAATTTGGTCTGTATTTTTAAGTAAATTCATGTGTAATATTTCTATTTTTTAACGAAATTGTGTAGAGTATTGTTGTAAATATCTTCCAAAATAATATATATTTCAAACAAAACATAATTTAAGCATGCATTTAACCACCAAAAAAAGTAAAAATTCATGTTTAACTCGTGTATAGACCAACTGAGATCGTAGTCAATAAAACAGTCCTTGTGGCATTGCCACATCATTATCCGTTAGAACCACTTGACGGGGAAGAAAAAAAATGTAGACGGAAAATTTTATAAGAACCAAATTTGATGAAATTATTTAGAAGGGTCATAAAGAAAAGTTGTGATATTATATTTAAGGGGCCGAATTGTGGCTAGAACTAAAAGTTATGATAATCTTATTAAGAGTAACTTTCGTTTCATGAAAATCTTCTTAAGAACTAAGATTATTATCGATGATAATCTTATTAAGACTAACTTCCGTTCTATGAGAATCTTTTTAAGAACTAAGATTCTTACCTATGATAATCTTATTTGAAGTAGATAAAATAGTCACAAGGAAGGGGGGTTTGAATTGTGACCCTTTAAAAATTATCATGTAACTTAAAAGTGATTCTCAAGTCGTTTACTTGGAATAGTTAAATTAGTATTCTAACTTCAGAACGTTCTGAAGTTCATACGCAAAAATTGCTTAATAAAATAAATGTGCAGGTGTGTGTTGTGTATACTGAAATTAAAGAATATAAAGAAGAGAGAAAAAACACATAGAGATTTATAGTGGTTCATCCAATGTGGGCTAGTCCACTCCTCACAATCTTGTAAGAGTTTCCACTATGATGCTTGAGATAACTTCTCAAATCCTGCACCTTACAATCTTTGTTCACCTGAACAATTTCAACAACTGTATTCTCTAAGCCTCGACAAGCTTGCACCTTCTTGCTAAGTTACCCACTTAGACTTTTACAACCTTTACTCAAACTAACACTTTAGTACCCCTAAAGCTAGATGAGACTTTGATTACAATTTGTATGGAGTTTGAATGTTTGAGAAACAAACAATATGTGAATGGAAGGAAAAGTTATCTTTAAAGAGATAACAGAAGGAATTGATTTACACTACAAGAAGATATAAAAATCTCAGTGATGATCAATTCAAATGCAAGAGCTTCAAACACGTTTAAAATGTTTTCTTCTATGCTTTGCAATGGTGCAAGTAATGATGAGCCTTTGATCTCTTTTTACAGAGTTTTTGGGATCATATAGCCATTGTAGGGTGTCCAATGGTTTTATGCCATGTGTCCTGGGCCCCACAAACTTTTACTTGAAATTATGGGTGAACATTCTGAACTTCAAAATGTTGTTGTGTTCTTGAGAGAAACCCAGAATATTGTTGTGTTCTTAATGATTTTCATCTGGGTTCATCATGTATGAATGAACACATGAGTTTATGGGCTTATCATATGCGTTTCATATGATTTTCTGGGCAATATCCATAGGTAGTGCCTTTTCCACATACATCAGAATGTTGCTTGGATAATGCATTCCCATATTTGCCTTGGAAACTATGCAGGACAGATAAAGTGGATTCTGCATCGTCATGTCCATGCTTTGAGGGATTGTGTGGTCAATGTATAGTACCAAATCCCAAATGTGTCTAACACTGATTGAGTGAGACAAGATTTCCTTTTTGATTTGGGTTTTTGCTTTTCACCTACTGTACTGTTCATAAAGTAAGCATGTGCAGAGCTGAACATTCTGATCATTAGAAGGTTCCTTTTGTTTCACTTAGGATGATTTGTAAGACTACCATTTGATGTAATCAAATCCTAATAGTGAAACAACACTGAATAGCAGTGATTAAAACATCTTGGATGATATTCCCTTTTGGAATAATCCTTGCACTTCAATGTTCATAACTCCATACACTAACTTACACTCTTATGAGAATCAACACAATACATCGAGACTTGATTACTTTTAGATTGGTTGTGCATTACAATTATAACACCCTAAACTCTAAAAGCGATAAATTACACTAATGATATGACATATCAAGAATCTTGTTGTTACTTCTTTAATAAGTCACCAAGCATGCATAAATAACAATTTTCTCACATCATTGCAGCAGAACAAACCATCATCACAATTGTGTTTAATAATACATCTCCAAATAGCCATGTCGCCAAAATCATACTACATCATCAAATATAAAGTCTCATCTCAACAACTTAGTCACAAAACAATGAACAGTCATAAGACTTCAAACATAAAAGACGTCCTAATCAGAGCCGACACACTAGACTCCGAAAAACAACGATAAACGAGGAAGTCCAAGTGTTCCTCAAGCAACTTACCAAAGCAACAAACTAGTCCTGCACACCGTCTACCCATCCATACGGATATGGAAGGCGGTCAACCAAACAACCACTGGGGGTTAGTCCACAATCCACAATTAAATTTTAATCAAACATAAGCATTCAAGGATTTCATGCATAACACATATACATACCCAACCCTCCTAAAATACTAACATGTCATGAATACTATCCCCCATTTCATACACATCATGCTATCACAATTCTATCATAGCACATTAAGCATATTCATCCTTTAATCACATCATCAACAAAGCTCATCACTTAACAACATCAATCATGAAAATCATATAAACTCTTGCCTAATCAACTCAACAAATACAATTCATCATTTCAAAATGTAGGTAAAGGAATCATCATTATCAAAGGAATCATCATTTCAAGTAAGGACTCGACAATGCATAATTCACCGCCATAAACTTTAACATAATAGCCACCCTGTATTTATGTTATTCACCAACAATTAAATTATCAATACTCACATACATACAATCAACAAGTCATCATCTCTTCATAAACACCATAAGAATTAACATCAACATCATTAACAACATTCAACACCTCAAAGAAACAATAAGGTTTTAAATTCACCTTTCACATAAAGACGGACATTTAGCCACAACATGATATTCATCAATTTTAAACACCCAATACTTAATATTTCATTCACATTAAATCATACTAACATGAATTCAAAGTCTCCTACGAGTTATCCGACCATAAAACATTAGTTTGACAAAGTTCATCTAAGTTTATGAAAACAAGCATTTTCCGACTAATTTCTCAAAATCAAAGTAAACGACAATGCATAATTCACCGTCATAAACTTTAACATAATAGCCACCCTGTATTTATGTTATTCACCAACAATTAAATTATCAATACTCACATACATACAATCAACAAGTCATCAACAAGTCATCATCTCTTCATAAACACCATAAGAATTAACATCAACATCATTAACAACATTCAACACCTCAAAGAAACAATAAGGTTTTAAATTCACCTTTCACATAAAGACGGACATTTAGCC
>Ga0315914_1009413_pt1 | contig 12563 bp, 3 predicted proteins | sample MpolenodulesMG_FD_203920 | JGI IMG/M metagenome (GOLD analysis project Ga0315914, IMG submission 203920) | Medicago polymorpha root nodule microbial communities from Los Angeles, California, United States - elongated nodules | ecosystem: Host-associated > Plants > Roots > Nodule | place: USA...
GTGGAGTTTGTTAGGCGACAAGCCAACGCGGTTGCTCATGCTCTTGCACGAGAGGCCACGTCTTTAGCTAGTCCCGCCGTCTATTATGATATACCCACTTGTATTGAAACTATTATTATTAATGAAATGCTATAAGCACGTTTCCGTCAAAAAAAAATTACAAAATAAAATCATAACTACAATGTATACATATACGGTCTTGTCAAAAAAAAAAATGTATACATACACGGTGTCAACATAAAAATGGTGTGAAAATAACATTTCTCCTTTTATGTGTGCATGTTGATTGTTGAGCCATGCAACTTACGAAAATATATGGAAATTTTGTTAATCATCATGTGAAACAAGACTGGGATAAGGGATTTGAATTCATCTAAATGACTAAAGTGAAGTGTGAAAATTCGAAGTTTTTATTTGGGTTAAATATGTTTTTGATCCTATAATTATACCAACTTCTTTGTTTTAGTCTCTCTAAAATTTTCCTTCAACTTTTAGTCCCTATAAAAGTTTCAATCACAACTTTTGGTCCCTATTTTTAAGTAAATTTTTTTATTTTAATGAAATTATGCAGAAATGTATAGAATATTGTAAAAATCACTACAAAAAAAATTAGAATTTTTTAACAAAACATAAAATAAATATGAATTTTTTACCGTCAAATATATAAAAATTCATATTTAATTCATGTTTTTTTTAAAAAATTACTAATTTTTTTTGAGAGATCCTTATAATATTATAAATTTCATTCAAAATTATGAATTCTACATGAGTTTATTTTAAATAGGGGACTAAGAGTGAAGATGAATTTTTTTTGAAGGACTAAAAGTTGAAGAAAAATCTTAAAGAGACTAAAAAAAAAAAGTTGACATATTTATAGAAAACAAAAATATATTTAACTTTAACAAACTCCCTATACTATCTATCTTTGATTTAATAATGAATAGTTGATATTACTCATTTTACACTCTAAAATAAATCATTAAATTTAGAGGAGCCAAATCCATACGTAGCAAAGACACGTATATGTATACATTGTAATTTCTTAGCCTATGCAAAGCCTCATAACAAAGAAGTGACACTACTAGTATTTGTGTCATGATCTTGAGCAAGGATTTTTCATGTTTTATCTAACATTTTTTTTTCTGTCAAAAAAAAAATCTTACATATTTTTTTAATATATTGTATTAATCAATATTTTCTCCGATCATAAGTATAAGCGAAATTTCTTTTTTTAGAACTTAAAAAAAAAAGTCTCCATGAGCATAACTCAGCTGGCAGGGACAAACATTGTTATATGCAGTGACTGAGGTTTAAACCTCAGACACCCCACTTATTCACCTTGAAAAATGTGAATTCTAGCCACTAGATTACTTGACAAAAAAAAAAAAACTTGAAAAAAATAAATAAATAACTTATATTTGAAACTGGATATATACAAACAAACTTACAGTGGGAAGGATTTAAAAACAACAGTTGGAACATGCTCCATCTGGACAAGAAAGAAAAAGAGATGATAAATCAATCATTTAAACAGTAAATAGGAGTAATAGTTTTTCTTCAAAAAAAAATAGGAGTAATAGTTAATGAATAAATACACAATCAAACCGTAAGAATGTAATACCTTATATATAGAAGTGACATTTCTGAAATCACTAGTTTTATGCAATTTTAAACCAAAATCCAAAAATGTCTCTAAAAGAGTGCTAATGTGTGTGTTCAAACAAGAGTAACATCTCCTTTTCAAAATAAGTGCGACATCATTACTTTAAAAATGCTAACTAAAACAAAACAAGTGCAACATCATTACTTTAAAAAAAATCATAATAAATTAGTACTCTATGTGTTTAAAAGTTCAAACGAGTGATCATTGCTTTAAGATAACAAAAATGCTAACCGAAAAAAAAGTATCATCATGCATTGCATTGCATTTTCAAAGAAATGAAGAAAATAGCAGAAGAAATTATGAAGAAGATGAATCACTCACTTTGTCTCACCTTTTTAACTTTTTTTTCAACTATAATTCTTGCTCTAATGTGTTTTAGTAGAGTCACACTATACCATAGTATAGTATATACAATTGGAAGAGCAAAACTCACACTGTGTCCAATGACGGATCTTGAGTAAATTTGTGGGGGTGTCAAACCTCTATGCAATATATATTAAACGGTTTCATAAAGTAGTAAACATTATTAATTTGCCTAGTGGTCTAATTTGTTTGAAAGCGGCAAGGGGGTGCGGGTTTGAATAAAATATGTAAAAATACAAGAGAAAGATGTAAAAAAGAAGATGGCGGAAGTGTCAAATTAACTCGCCCTTTGGCAAATTGTTAAACCACCTTTCCAATGCGACAACTGAAAACTAATAGATATAATACGCCTAATATAGTATATATAGAAATCCTAGGGGATGTCATGGCTCCCATGGGCCTGTAGGTAGATCCGTCATTGAGTGTTTCTATTATTCTCTCACGGAGGCTAGTCACCGCTAAACAAAGATGAATTCTTTGTAACAGTTATACAACTTGCAAAATAAACACTAAAATAGTGATTAATTAGGGCACTAACAATTTTCTCTCCATATCAAATAAAGTAGCCCTGAAGTTGTTAGAACTCGACTCAAAAGAAAACGGATACAAAAAATACAAACAAAGAACATACAAAATTCGATCACAGAGTTCAATCAATTATGTCTGTAACTTCGATTACAACGTCACTAAAGTACATTTTTAGGTTTACTGTGTCTTATATGTGTCACGCTCTAACGATTTATCCACTTATTCGTAAACTATTAGCAATATCCAAGAAAAGTCAACCAAAATACGAAGATGGAAGAAAAGAAGCATTATAAGATTTGAGATCATCGCAATACATATCCACTTTTGCTTCATTGGGAATTTCCATCAGAGCATTGAAATCAAGGTTGTAAGTGCAACTATTGTTCATAAAATAAGATAAGGAAAGTTTTGGTAAACAACTACTCTAAATTACAAATAAGGCAACTCATTGGAAATTAGAGATTGTATTTATGAGTTTTCTCACTCCAATATGAGTTTAGATTTACACTTACAAAAAATATCAATTGTACACTTTTTGAAATTACATTTACGAATAAAACACATTGTCTATAGTATGCTTTTGAAAACAAAAGTAGAGAATCGTGTGTTAGGAAAGTTAGGGTGTGTTTGGATTGAGGGTTTATGAGAGGAAGGGAGGGGAATGTCTACTTTTCTTTTTTAAATTAGAGATTATATAATATGTTTTTCTAAAATAAATTAAGTGTGATTGAAGTATTATATGATCATTTATCATGTTAACTTTATTTTGAAGAAGCTAAACTAACCCCCTCAAATTGACACCAGAGAGAATCAAACCTGAAACCTTGAGAAACATGTTAACTTTTTAAAAAACATTTTATAATGTCCGTAATTTAAAAATGAAAAATAAACCTTCATCTCCCTTCCCCTTCCAAACTCTCTATCTAAAGTCCAAACACACCCTTAGTTTTTCACGATCAGGACATGTGACAAAGAGAAGTGGATGTGTATTCAAAACACACAGTTTTTCGTCAGTGAATGTAGTGCAATGCAAACACTATCGAAGGACATTACTTAAAAAAACTATCTTGAAATACAATCTTTTACTTTTATCAATGTAATAAGTATACCACTTTTGATATAAACTTACTTCTTTTATATTTTAACCAATGTTTGAAGGATATTCATTATGATTATCCATATTTTAAATTATGTTTTAAAACCCATCAAAGATCAGATGACTATGATCTTAAATCATGGTTTAACTAATTCAATCTCAACAATAAGACAAATAATAAATAAATATAAGTCGGTTCTAATTTTCTCTCTTAGGTTTGCTTTTCCACTTTCTTCGTTAAGTGGGTCGTTTTGGTTTTGACCCAAAATCACTCATCTACATAAAACTGAGTTTTTTTCTTCATGATATTGTCATATGAATGTGGCGGATTGTAGTTCATTTTCTTGTACAACGTTGTTTGATTTCTCGTCTTTGTTGTGGTGTTCATTTGATTCATATTGAAAGATCGACTATTCAATAAATAATTTAGACGTTAACTTTGCACATCCAAAGACGGATATTCCAGTCACTTTAATGTTATCATTTTACTTGTAAGCATTTTTCAATTGTATGTCATTAACTTGAATGCCGTAAGTTTTTCATAGGCTTAATAGCAGTTTTACCCCCTTAATTTTTCCAAAGTTGCGATTTTGGTCCCTATGAAAAAACTACAAAACCGCCCCCTGAGTTTTGCATTTGTGGCAGTTTTGACCCTAAAGGCCAATTTTGACTCGTTCTACGCTGACGTGGCACCCTAAGTGAGGTGCCACGTGTTTTTTATTTTTATTCTTTTTACCAAAAATTGGCCTTGGGGAGCCAAAACTGCTACAGTAGAAAACTTATGGGGTGGTTTTGTAGTTTTTTTTTCTTAAGGGAACAAAATCACAACTTCCTAAAAGTTAGGGGACGAAAACTACTATTAAGTCTTTTTCATATATTCATAGTTTACATCTTTTACTATGTTGAATGATCTACTTTGACAATTTGAATGATAAAATATAATTTTTTTTGCAAAAAAAAAAATAAACTTTTCAAAAAAAGTAAGCAAACATTTAAAAAAAAAATTAAAATGATGAAACCGGTTGAACCGATGTACACTTGGGATGAGAAAGACAGAGGATGTCAATGGCAGCCGTAGTGTGTCGGACTCCGCAGAACACGGTAACCAACTGCTTCTCTTTCTGTCTTGGGTTTTCCTCACGTGTTCTTCTCGACCCTCTTGTCTTCACACCATGGAAAAGAACCTTCACTACCCATGTTCTTTGTCATGCTAAAAAGGTATGTTCCATTTTTTGTTCTTAATTATCTTCACTTATTTCTGATAAAAAAAAAAATTATCAACATTTTTTGTTATATACTGAAATTAACTTAACACTACTTGGCATGACTGAAGTATAGATTAAAGTTGATATTTATTTTGAAATTTGAATATGTTTGCAATTTGCATATGTGTTTATAAATGTAATGTGATAGAAGTTTAATCTTAGAGAGTGAAAATTGAGAAGCCTGGAAACAGTTTTTGAATGAATCATGTTGCAATGTGTAAAGAGCTCGCAGTGGACATGACACTGACACGTTGACAATAATAATGATAACCTGAGAAAATAGAATAGTTGAATGTGTTCATATGTGTCAGTGTCCCGTATGTGTTGGTATCATGTTAGTGTAGGACACGAGACACATCTCCACTTTGAAGTGTCGGTGTTACATAGGTTGCAATTGGATTAGAATGAGTGGTTGAGAGAAAGTAGAAGAAAGAATATTGTTTGAGCTAAACGAATTTTCGTTGAGGCTTACTGGTCAACTTAATATCACTCAATATGAAAGAGAGAGGAATAACAAACTACCACTACTCATACCATCTCAGCAGAATATACTAACAAAGCAACAAACCTTGAAAGGTAAAATGCTTACAAATCAAGGTTTTAGTGAAATTAAAATTGCTTCAGAAATAACCTAAAACAAGAAGTTAAAAAAAGAAGTAAAAATTCAAGCTGAGGATGCTATAGTGAGGATTTTAAATAGTGGTCGTGGTTGTGTCACAATTCTTATTGTGGAGAGTTGCGGTCAAATGCAGTATTGCAGTCTATGCTGCCTCAAAAACGGTCACATTGCAGTTTGAGCAACATTAAAACAGTTACGTTGCGTCCGAAATTGCTATTACACTGACCTTTATTTGAAACTCTGGCTATAGTAGCAAACATATTCATGCTGCCACGTGTAAGTTTAATTAAATTTTATTTTGCAAACTTTAGTTTGGTTAATTGAGTCTGCCACAACATGATGAAATAAACATGCACTAACATACAATACGTTACTTTGTTTTTTGATCACTTAAAGGAAGAGAAGTTGGTAGTTGTTGGAGGTGGAGCAGCAGGGGTGTATGGAGCAATTCATGCTAAGACTATTGCACCTCACCTAAATGTGGTCATTATTGAGAAGGGAAAGCCTCTTTCCAAGGTCTGTGACTTTTGTCATAATCCTTTTAACTGCATGTGAAATGTGAATGGTGCTATTGTGTTCTATTCAGTGTTGCTGTTTTCTTGTTATCTTTTGTTTTGTTCATCTTCTCATTAGTTTTATTGGCAGGTAAAAATTTCCGGAGGTGGCCGCTGTAATGTGACAAACGGGCATTGTGCTGACAGTTTGGTAATCCTCCTTTCCTCGTGATGCAAAAAACAAATATATGTTTTAGAGAATAATTTCTATTATGGAACGATTATCTTTGACTCCTTTGTTTTATTGTGGCATAGTCTGTTAACTACCATTTACTAGTAGCACAACTGAACAAAAAATTTCTCTCCGGTCATCACCAGCATTGTTTAATTTGTTATTTGTTTGTGTAAGAGTGTCAATCATCGCATCAGAGTAGGTTGGATGAACTAGAGCGATCTTTTGTGTTTGGCATTTGAGAGAAAAGTACCTCTCAAACTTAAAGTGAATTTCTATCGTGTAACATTGTTGTATGTAAAAACCAACAACAATTTAAACTTAAATGTTTTGTTCTGTCACTTGTAACTCGATGTTTGGAAGATGACTAGTTCGTAGATTTTGGCAGAAAACTATCCAAGGGGTCACAAGGAACTGAGAGGATCTTTCTTTAATGTGCACGGTCCAGTGGATACCATGTCTTGGTTTACCTCTCATGGGGTGGAACTGAAGGTTGTTATTTGAAAAGCCTTTTGCTATTCGATTTTGCATTTTTTGTAATTTTCTAATTTATGATCAACTTTTTATAGATTGAGGATGATGGCAGAGCATTTCCTGTCAGCAATAGCTCTTCTTCCGTAATTGATTGTCTCATGTCTGAAGTACAGCGAAGGGGAGGTATGTTTACTTGGGGCCTATTTCAAATTTCAATTGATTTATTTGAGCTTATCTACTAGCGTAAACATTTGTCAGACTATTGAGAGAACTATGGAAACAACTTATGACATGTAGTAGATCTCTTACTGTCGTTCATATTTTTATGTTTCTGTATAATAAGTAGTTTTTTTTCCAATGGAAATCATCATTAAATTTTTCAATTTATAATTCGTAGTTTGTTAATTGAAGTTCATTATTATCCGCTCTTTATGACGTTTACATTAGTTCTACATTGACATGAAAGTATCCGTTTCACAAAATAGATAATTTGTTGTCAGCATAATATATGTTCCGAGTTGGAAATGTTACGTTGCATAATCCCTATCGTCATGAAATTCAGTGATAAATTATTAGACGTCATAAACATTCATTTCTTAAAATTTGCAATGATGAACTTTCAGATTTTAAATACTTAACTGTTTGTTCTGAATTAGTTTCTATGCAGACCAAAAAAAATGTAACTGCAGTGTCTGTTTTATCTGGTGGGAAATTCCTTCTTGAGATTAAGCAACTACCGGCTGGTTCTTCTGAGCAAGTTGAAGTTGATTATCTATTGATTGCTACCGGCAGTAGCCGACAGGTTGCGGTCTAAAAGTGATTAATTTGAATTAAGATTCATGAATTAGATATGATTTTTAAAATCAGTTTTTTCTGTCGTAGGGTTATGAAATTGCATCTCAGCTTGGTCATTCAATCGTAGAGCCAATGCCGAGCTTGTTTACATTCAAAATTGACGACTTGCGTTTGAGGGAGTTGTCTGGGGTTAAGTATCAATCTTTTAAACTTTTGCATTCAAATTTGTAGAAACTTTGTAGTCATTTTCTGTAACTTTCACATATGATGCATAGTCCTTCCTTAATACTACTAAGTTGAAGCCTTTCAGATTATGCTCATCTATACAGTGGCGATGTTTCATTTGGTCATCTAAGCATAGTTATTAGTATCTTATGATACACGCGAGTCGTATCTCGATTAAAACCTAGTCTGAACCCAATCGATACGAATCTCTAGTTTGCATCTATTTGGACATGAATCTCATCTTGAATCCTGATTCATTATGATGAATCTTGGTTCACTATGATGAGAATCCTAATTCATTTTAATGAATCACTACCTAAACTTAGTGTAACCGACTTCTTTTTTGTCAATCTTCTTTGTCAACCTAATAAAATTCGATTCACGATTAAAAAAAAGGTCTTCAGATTCACGATTTGAATCTCATTTTGATATCGATGCATCTAACTACCTACATCGCGTAGACAATATAAACTCGTTACTTGGACTGGTGATCATATTTTTTACTTAATTGTCAGGTTTCATTCCCTAAAGTTAAAGTGAGACTAAAATTGGACAGCCTACAAAAAAATATACCTCAGCTTACACAGGTATGTTTATGTTTTCTGTCAAAATAGTGAAAAACATTTGTGTATAATAATATTTTGGAATTCTACTAGGTTGGCCCCTTGTTAATTACACATTGGGGACTCAGTGGGCCGGCTATTCTTCGATTATCTGCTTGGGGTGCTCGCTATCTGTTTAGTTCAGGTTACAAAGGTAAATGAAAGTCCTTTCCCTTTCTGTGTTCAGAATCACTAAAATCGTTATGGAATTGAAATTAGTGTTGTCAAATTGTGGATATAGCAGTACAATAGCGCTATAGCCTAGCAGAATTTTCACCAACTGTGACTGTTACTTGATACACAACTCAGTTCGAAGTGTTGTCAAATAGTTGATATAGCAGTGTTATATTAACGTAGCAAAGCGGACTATGAACAAAACACTATTTTCTGCGATTCGTGATTAACAACACTGATTGAAATGAATTCTTGTATGAAATTGGTTTTGAATTATGCTAGTTTAAAATTTCTATACATTTACAAATCAATGTGTGGTATATAGCTCTTGATTTGTAACTTTTGCTATGATTTTAAATGATTTCCATTCAACTGAATACTTTCTCAACTTTAAAATCTTCCAAATTTTTCAGATTCCCTTTTTTCCTCTTACAGATATTTTTGTCATTTTGATGCAGGGAGACTTATTGTAGATTTTATCCCTGATGTGCATGTCGAGAGTTTGAAGACTATTCTTTCGCGTCACAAGCTTCAATTTGCGGTAACTATGGTTCTAATTCAAAAACAAAAAATTTGTTGATTAATATTTTTTTGCTTAAATCCTTTATTGACAAAAACAATTCCTTTCAACAATTTGTTACTTTAGCTCAGAAGGTAGCATCAAATTTTAACTATGAAAAATTTGATCATAGACTATAAGCTGTTGGATCATAGGCCGTTGCATTGTAAATTTCAATTACGACATCATTCGCTTAAAGATTGTGACCGGTTTTGTTCGAAACGAATGCAGTAAGTTGTTTTGTTTGTGTCTTTGCAGAAACAAAAAGTGGTTAATTCGTGTCCTCTTGAATTCGGGGTAACAAAAAGATTCTGGAGCTATTTGTTGGAACGACAGGTTTTATAACTATTTCTAGTTATTTTTAATAAGTGTACATTGTAATAAAAAAGAAAAATTATTTACAAACTATATAAAGAAACTATTTCATATGTAGGGTTTAAGTGGAGATATCTTATGGGCCTCAATTTCCAATAATGCATTGATGTCCATTGGTTCGTTGCTAAAGGACTGCACATTTGAAATTACAGGCAAAGTAAGATTTCCTTATATTATTTAGTATTTATTTTACATTTACAGTAAATACCCAATTTGGTCCCTGAAATTGTAGGACTGTATCAACCTAGTCGTTAAATATTTTAGAATGATCGCTAGAATTGTAAAATACTAATCAGGTTTGTCCCTCTTTCTTAATATGTTATCTAATGCATTACTAACATTATTCACTTTTTTTTTTTTGAAAACTCGGTATTCGGCCCAAGAACTGATATTATTCACTTAGTCTCAAATGCATCCCCGGCATTACTAAAATGGTATTATAGTCCTTGCAAATGCTAAAGAGGGGGTCATCTGATTAAAATTCTACAATTTCAGGGTCATTTTGGTATTTTGCTAATTTAGGGGACTAGGGTGATAAAGTCCTACAGTTTTAGGGACCAAATTGAGTATTTAATAATTTATTCTGTGAAGTATCATTGACATAACATGTTTTCTATTATGTTCATTAAAGGGTCCATTTAAAGATGAATTTGTCACTGCTGGTGGTGTTCCTTTATCTGAGGTTCTCTTTCTTTTTTACTATTTCTCTACATTCCAGCCTTACCTTTCCATTGGCTAGAAATCTCACTCAGAATTTTTTTTTGTTGAAGGTTTCACTTAATACAATGAAAAGCAAAATTTGTTCAAACCTGTTCTTTGCTGGAGAGGTAACTTTAACTTGTGTTTTTTCATTTGAATTTTCGGAGAAGCATTTATAACTCTATATTTTATGTTGATCTAATTGATGTCTCTGTTACTTACAGATACTGAATGTTGATGGAGTAACTGGTGGCTTCAATTTCCAGGTAAAATCCATGTGACTAAAATAATTCAATCTTATTATCCCCAAGTTCAATAGTTCTTAATAATATAATTTTGTATATGTCATACTAGCAACACACTCTTTGACACTGACTTTTCAATGTACTCTCTTTAATTGAACAAACTTCATACGGGTCTCACAAATTTTATATGGGACCCGCATGATTTGATTTGACTCGTCAATCTTACTACAAATGTGAGGAGTTGGTTATTGAATCATCGTTAAGTACATCTGCAAGCATTGTTTGATCTTTGAAGTCTATCATAACCTTGGTTAGCCTTAGAATTCCAACTCATCTAAAAGTTATAGATGCTTCTCGACAACAAACTTTTAGACGATACTATAATTTTCCATCATATATCTTATATTTATCCAAACCATCGACCTGAAGGTCATTTTTCATAGTTTCTCGTATCATTTTTCGTAGTCTTTCTCTACCTTTATCCATTAAACAACTCGAAGCGATACTTCACCTAAACTTTTATGTAAAGAAAAACAGAATAATTGAAACATTAGAAGTGTAGCATAACTGGAGGGTCCATTTTTTGCATGAACCACTGACTCATTGATTGATGGTATATTCAAAACTCAAGAGCTTCATCCATTTTTCTTTGTTCTATATACAGAATGCTTGGTCGGGAGGATTTATTGCAGGAACAACAATTGGTGGATTAGCACTTGACTCTTGTGTTTAGGTTCAAAGTGAATGCTGATTTGTAAGCTTCTAAACGGGTAGTGTTGGTGTTGCATCATGCTTTTTAAGGCCAACTTGGTTTTTTCCTTTTTGGGCTGTCGAGGAACAAGTATATTTTTAGGTGTACTTTTCTTTTTCTTTCTTTTTTTCCTTAATCATGAATAGTTTAGTGGATGAGATATTAATATGAAAAATTCTTATTTTTAGTGCATTTTTGCCTCTACCATTCGAGTGATTTTCGATTTACCCCTTGTAAAAAGATGGGATTCCAACCTTGTAGTATAAAGATTTTTAGTTTTAGACTTTCGTTGCATTTGACTAATATAAAACAGATGATGTGGTAGGGAGTAAACCAAAATCCGTCCAAATCACAGAGCCTGAAAATACTTTTAATTTTATAAATTGATGCCACAAGGTTTTATAATGTTGGAATCCCAAAAAAATAAAAAATTAAAGAGGGGTTAAGCCGAAATTCTCTAAAACAACAGCGGACAAAAGTGTGTTTAACCCAAAAATCAATTAGTTAAATTTATTTACCACATCATTTTTTTAATCTAATTCTCCATGCGTTCCTTTTTACCTATTACTTGTTTAAAGGGAAGGTAACATGAATACATACGAGTTAAACTTTGTTAAAAACTCATGGTGTATTCATTCGATAGATAATTTGGGACCGGGCAAGTAAAATGGGCAAGATAACATCTTTGTATGATTCACCTTTTCTTATGCTTAAAACACGTTATTTGTTATTCGAAACATTATGAATAAGCTTATACAAGAAAAAACATGGTAAGTTAACGATGAGCTATTGTAAGTTAAGTCATGGATACTCTGAATGCTTTCGTAGAATCTTGTAAAGTGATACAATATCATTAAATAACAACTATGGAAGCATTCGAGCGTCCATGATACGATATCATTGATGCTCTTGGAGTTTGGTTGTATAAGTATTTATCGTTCAATTATTCAATGACATGTCATATTTTTGCCGTAATTTATTTAAAAATGTAATGAATTTTTAATTAGCTTTGTCTATGAGATATTAGTATCTAATCAAACTTCAGATTATCTCACTACCAAAAAAATTACTTCAGATTATCTGAACTTTTTTCTGTCGATTAGGATAGCGGCTAGAAATTCACTATTTTAAGATTAATAAATGAGATGTTTGAAATTTTACTTGTATTATGCAATGTCCATATCAACCGAGTTAAGCTCGTGGAATAGATTATCTCAGACTTTACCTAACTGTTTTATGACTTTTTATTTTAATCAAAGAGACCTGAATGCCACTATAAGCCACATGGTGCTATTTAAAGCAACTTCAAAATATTTTTTTATTACAAAATTTAGATGAGTTAGATTTCGGAAGTTCATCACGTTTAAAACAAACATCCAATGTTTAAAAAATATTTACAAAAAT
>Ga0315914_1009415_pt1 | contig 12562 bp, 6 predicted proteins | sample MpolenodulesMG_FD_203920 | JGI IMG/M metagenome (GOLD analysis project Ga0315914, IMG submission 203920) | Medicago polymorpha root nodule microbial communities from Los Angeles, California, United States - elongated nodules | ecosystem: Host-associated > Plants > Roots > Nodule | place: USA...
TGTGTTCTTTCTTCTTCTGTTCTTTACATTTATCCGCTGCACAAAGACTCTGAACTCACTCAGACTCTGAACCTGAGAACAGTTCTTCAGAACGTAAAAGAAGAAGTTTTCAAAAACACAATTCAACCCCCCCTTCTTGTGGTTTTTCTCACCTTCAGTTTTGTATCTTGTTCAAGGCTTGTTAATAATTGATTATGTTAAAAAGATTTGTATCGTGAATCTCTCAATTCTAAGATAAAGTCTTATTCCACATATATTTGATATTTGTTAATTCATTGTTTGTGATTGTTCAAGCAAATTTCAAATAGTCAATTTTGTTAAAACCTCTTTTCACTAAATCTATGAAAAGTTTTTCAAAAGCGCTATTCACCCTCCCTCTAGCTTGGTATTCACCTAGCCATATAGTTCAACAATAGTGAAAATCTCTTGGAAGTGCAAGGGATTGGACTACTCTCAGTTTGTGAGTGGAACCAATATAATTTGCTTGTGTCGTCTCCTTCTCCCTTCTCTCTCTTAGTGTTTAATTGAATTTCGCTGCATAAATCTATTTCAAACTCTACTTCCGATCAGACTCTAAACGGTTTTTTAAACACACTTCAAAAAGATTTTTAAAAAATCAACACAATTCAACCCCCTCTCTTTCTTGTATTTTTCTCACCTTCATATATAACCAGTTAGGATAATATAATGACAAATGTCTTAACTTGTACACTGTAATTCGTATTTGAAATGGTCTATTGGAGAATTTGACACATTTCAGATTATATAGGCCGAAAAATTATTAGAGTTTTTAGATTGTATTTTTCAAATTGTATATTTACAAGTTTGGGGTAAATCAAAGCAAAGTTAAGAATTTTTAGGGGTTTTAGATTACATAATCTGAAATTTTTAAAAATCAGTTCAGATTATATAATTCGAACGGGGTGTTTTTGAAATATAGTTGGGCAAAGAGAAGAGAGTATGGTGGCAAAAGAAATATCCTTATTTTAGAACGGAGGGAGACATCAGGTCGGTTACACTATGCCCATATTCCCATCCCATTGATATAGAAAATTGCTCTTTAGGCTTCGTTATTTTGCTCTCATGCACCCTAAACTGACAAAAATACCTTTAACGGAAGTTAACTACCGTTCACTACCAACGATAGTTAACTATTAGTTTCAGAGAGAAGACACAATTCAAGCAAGTATACAAATAAATGATATTCAAAAGGAAGGAACAGGTGGAATAAATAAAGGACATTATGATGGGAAGGTTTTGGGGTTCATTTTTCTTATAACACAAAATCCTCCTCATTTAGGGGAATTCAAACATTGTATTGGACGAGAGTTTTGGAGGGTTTATATGAATTTTTCAAATTTAATCTATATTTTTATGATATTTAAAATTAATTTTTTTTGTTTTTTGGGTCATTTGGCTATAAATTCATCTCTTACTCTTTGTTTGAAAGTTTGGAGAGGAAGGGAGGGAGTGTTTTGAAAAAAAAAATAAAGAAGTAAATGAAAAAAAATAGAAGACATTGTGATAAGAGGACTTTATGGGTTTTTTTTTTCATAATACAGAATCCCCTTTGTTTGGGGAACTCAAAATTATATTGGAGAATTTATATGAATTCTTCCAATTCAATCAATTTTGTTATAATATTCATAAAATTTAAAAATATTAATCATAAATATTAGTTTATCATCTTTAAAAAAATCGTTGGTTTTCAAAAATTGTGTAAAATTTCCCCATTTTTCTATATACTTCTCACACTCCAAAACCCACACTTCCCCTCCCCTCTGCACCTAACTCTTAAACAAAGCACAAAGACAAATAAATAGAAAAATATTTGGGGTTCGAACCTCAATAACAACATATATTTTGCAATGTATTTAGTATTTACTAACTAAATTAAAGTAACTTTAACAACACTATCTTTTGAACACTCTTTATAATACTCACTCTTTTATCGATTTAAATCTTTGTAGGTCTACACTTTAAAAATTGGATCAACATAAAGTGATGATGCATGTATTAATTTTATCAAATAAAACAGTAAGTAACTGCTAAAGAGAATCTTGAATGAAAAGCGAGTACTGTTATCATTTGAAAACATACATTAAAATCATTTCTACTTCTGAATTTGTTGAATTGATAACACAGTTGTAATTTGTTGTTGAAGAGCACCCTTCCGTCCGGCCGGCGAATGCAGAAACACCTGTTTTCCTTCCCGACCCGTCGCTTTCTCAGCAAATCCATTCCTCATGACCTATACGACCCACCATTTTCACACTCTCCAAAACTCCAAAAATCACAAAATAAAATCAAACAAGACCCACCAAATCTACCTCTCAAATCGGACCTTCCATTCAACTTCATGTACTCTTACTCAGAAACCCACCCTTCCATTAAACCCATAAGCTTCCGCGAATCCCCTAAGTTCTCTCCTTTCGGACCCGGACGCCTCGACCGCAAATGGACCGGTACTTCCGCTCCGGTTCAGCACCAAGTCGACCGGAAGAGGTTTGAAGACGACCGGAACCGTGTCCTCGGAGCTCCCTTAGAGGATCAGGAGGTAGCGGACCTAGTGGAACGCTACCGTCATAGCGACTGCTCTAGGCAAATCAATTTGGGTATTATGATTCAACTCTTACCTTCTTATATAATATATGCAAGGTCTGGGGTTCGGACCCGGCCACCAACAAAAAAAAAAAATTCTTTACTTAATTTATTGATTTAGCTGGCCTAAAGTGAGGGTTGCACTTCAATTTAGTAATAGAAAAGTCAGAAACTATAATTATTGTTAAAACATCAACTGATGAAATATCTGCACATGTATGACAAATTATGCTGTTGAAAATCAGTCCTTCACTCATTTGGTTTTCCAATTATGGGCTATGCTCACTGCGCTCGAAATAGTTTTGGTGTACCCGAATTCTGGTCTTTGTATAGGTGTGTTCTTATCGTAGTTTGATGGCAAGTAGCTAAACTATCTTGATGTTGTGCTAGGGAAGGGGGGAGTCACTCACAACACTTTGGATGACATCCATAACCATTGGAAGAAGGCTGAAGCCGTTAGGATTAAGTGTTTGGGCGTGCCAACTTTAGACATGGACAATATTTGCTTCCATCTTGAGGTCAACATAATTGTTTTTCATTTTTATTTTTGAAGTGAAAAGATTGATCTTTCTAAAGTAGAGTTTCAAAATGGTTCTTGTTTATCTACAGGACAAGTCTGGTGGAAAAATTATCTACCGCAACATGAATATACTGATCTTGTATAGAGGACGACATTATGATCCCAATAACCGTCCTGTTATACCTCTTATGCTCTGGAAGCCGTATGCACCAATATATCCCAAGCTTGTGAAGAATGTGATTGAAGGTTTAACACATGAGAAAACAAAAGAATTGCGAAACAAGGGTTTGAACTCCCATCCTCTGATGAAAATCAGTAAGTAAATACGCGGTTGTAGATTTACAAAAAGAATTACTATTTTTCTTTTTACTATTCCAGTTTAAAATATTATTCGATCTGTTTGCGTGCTAAGTTGTGATTTTCATGTTTAGCTAGAAACGGTGTTTATGTGAATGTGGTGGAGCGGGTGAGGGAAGCTTTGAAGTCTGAGGAGGTTGTGAGACTGGACTGCACTCATGTTGGTACAAGTGACTGCAAAAAGATTGGAGTGAAGCTAAGGGTATGTCTATAGGATTATAAAATTCAATGCTTTTAATCTTTAGATTGAAAATTCCCTAAAAAAAAAAATATATCTTTAGATTGAAAATGAAATGTGCATGTTATGCTTAATGTATTTAACTTTGTTCCTATTAGCACAGGATTTAGTGCCATGTGTCCCTATCTTGTTCAAGGATGAACAAATAGTCCTTTGGAGAGGAATTTTAAATCAAGAACAGCCTTCAGATCTATAATGGAGTATTAAAATTAGAGGGTCTAATGCTAGAATTAGATGTTTCCAAGCTGGTGTGATACTGACATTTTGATTCAGTCATCTGTACATCTCACATATTTCCCCATACACACAGCAGACCTCGGCAGGAGAATGTTAATTGACTGTAATGCAAAGTTAATAATATTATTGTATGGTACCATTTCCTTAACTAATCAATTTGGGCATTTGTTTACATGGAATCATAATCGGTCAATCTTCTGAAGGGGAAATGTATTTGTTCATTATTAAGGTCACTCAAATCTGCTTTTTACTGCGCACGAAGGATGTATGACTTTTGTAGTTGGAGTTTTTCTACGAGTTGATTATTCATTTGTTTTTTGTAATGACAAGTCTCAGTCCTTGGTAGTTCTTATTTTGTTAGTATATCATGTATTGTGATAATACAACCTAAGAACCCATTACAATGTTGTGTAGTAGGCATCCATTGTGTACTCTGCTTTGATGAAATGTTTACTTTAACAGCTTGGATTAAAGCACTATTTTGTTTTGTGTTAAACCAGTGAATCGGAACGTTGTTGAAAGTTTATCTTATGGTCTAGGGTTAGGACACTGAGGCAGAGGACTCTCCCTTTGCTTTTCGTTGTCTATATGTAAAATATGTTTTGTTGGTTAGACGGTGTTATTTTGGGGCTGAAAGTTAGCACAGCACGAATCAAATTGTACTGCTAGATGCATCGAAAGACTCGTCATGTTTACTTGACTATGTGAATGCAGGATTTCCACATGTAGTTAAGCGTTCTGATTTCGAAAAATAAAAATGCGAACCTTACTTGGAAGTGAAGACTTCTATGCAACAATACATTGTTATTTACCTTACCAGCATGAACACTGAGGATTGAATGAGCAGACCTATGTACTTTGTCTAAGAATTTTTTTTATTTACTTTCCAAATAGCTTACTCGTAAATTTAAAAAAAAATAAAATCCAGTTACACCCATATAAACAAATGTAATATGTAACAAAAAAATATAAACAAATTAATACACAATTCCATGGTGCAACTCGAACAACAACGAAACGAAAACACATAACTAACATATCATCTCTTGTGGAAATGAAAATATTTTACTTGAATCCTAAAGTGTTGTCGGTTTCAATGTACCGCAATAGTTCACCATCCTACCACAACCTTCGACCAGAAACATATAGAAGCAGCATAAGCACTTATACTAAAATGGAAATTTGAAACCTCCCATGATGCCAAAGTAACTTCCCTCTTCTGCAAAGACAAATGAACTCTATGAGTTCATGTACATCCCTGAAATTCAGAAGAAAAACCAATAAACGTAAAAAACGAAAAAACATTATTTTTTTCAGCTCAAAATTAAACACATCTAATTACATACAATGAATAAAACAGTTTCAAATCGCCTAAATGGAGCTTGAAAGCACAAAAAAAATGCATGAAGAGAAATGGAATTGGAGGGATTTGGTGGGAAATAACGAGGGAAAAAGACGGGTTTTGAAAATTTAATTTTAAAAAAGAGAGGATATTTTAGTCTTTTTTTTTGGATAAAAGAAAAAGGATTGACACCCGAAGAAAAAGATAGCACCTAAGCCTTATTTAACTAAGTGAAGTTGACCATATAAATCAAATGACGCCGTATTGTTCTATCAAAAATCATGTTTTTCTCCAACTTGAAGAAAGTAAAACTATAAAATCGAACGAAGATTTTCCACTCCCATACAGTAAGCAACTAAGAAATGCCTAAATTGAGTCGGACATTGCTCATAAATAATCAAAGATTGAGTCGGACATTGCTCATAAATGATCAAAGACAAGCCTCCTTTGCATCCTTCATTAGTCAAAGCATCAAAATAATAATCTAGGGTGTAACCAATTTTTTAGGGCGTGACTAGAAAAAATCTTTGACTAATGCTTTAGTCTAGTATTAGTGAGTGGTTTCTCGATTTAATTTGACCAGCTTCCATATTCAATCAATAGTTTGTTAAAGAAAGTCTAATTAGTTTTATAATTATCTTGTTTACCTACCAGGTCGGTAGCAATATTTTCAAACTCTCATTTATAAAAACATTCTTCTTTCTAAATTGCCGACTCATTAGCAGGGCAAATATTTGTTGCCAATGCTACAGTCTACAGATTACAACAAAGTCTAGTCTTTCACCTCTCAAATACCAAAGACATGTAACTTCTAGCTATACCTTGCTATAAATTCAAAAGAATATGTAAAGCCATGCCAAGAGCCACCATACATGTATTTTATCACTATGCTACAAATCAATTTATTATCTATTATAAGTTATATTTTACAAATTGTATTTACAAGAAACAAAATTCTGTCAAAGAACAGTTAATGAAAACAACACAAGAATGGGTGTTTGAATCTGATAGAGTCCAGTCAGCAGTTCCAGAATCAAAAGCACCAATGGACATTAGCCATATCTATAGCCAAAAATATTCAAGCAAGGTCTTCTCCCCTTGGCTTTGCTTGATTGAAGTTTTGGTCCAAAATAAACTCTTTCACTACATACATACATACATTGGCCTTTACAGACGCAAGCTAGAGTGATTAAAATATTCGGAGCTATAATTTTGACTACCAAATGCCATCCTCCGAAACAATCTTATTTCTTCAGATTGTTGTGCAGAGTCAAATGTCTGGCTTTCACCAACTCGCATTCCGTTTGTTAGATCTGAAGTTGCTAAGCTTTCAAAAGTTCTAACAACCTATGAAATGAAATAAAGAAAAAACAATATCAGTAGCCTTGCATGTTTGCTTGTTGATAAACTCTCAGATTTAATGTTTGCTGTTTATTTTCAATATTTACCTGTCCCATGCGAGGTCTCTTAGAAGCTGAATGTCGAACACAAGCAGCAGCAACTTCAATCATGCAAAACATTTCACTATCAATGTAGTTCTTCCCTAGCTTTGGATCCACCAAACTCTCAAATTCCCCAGTTTCAAGTGCATCACTTAGCAATGGTCGAGCCTGAAATAAAGGTAGCATCTTCAATGGCGATTCAAGTAAAGATGACTGACCTTTACAAATTTATATGATATGACTCTATATTCTCATTTCTCATGTATGGATTAGTGTTGTCAAATAACGGCAATAATGTAGAAGAATTTGAACAAATCTCCATTGTTCCGCAATATGCCGTTTAGTACATAGTGTTGTCAAATAACTGCTATAATGATGCTATATCACTAAAGTGCAGTGGAATTCGAACAAATCACTATTTTCCGTGAACCACATTTGACAATACCGGTATGCATGCATAGTTTGTGGACACAGCACACTATGATAAGGTCAACACAAATGTTACTATCTACGAATAAAAATACAATAGCAAAGTAATATTCAGGTACCTCAGTCTTCATCAGTTTTTGTGTTTAAGATGAAAGATGATACTTAATAAATTGCAAAGTGCCTCTAAACCTTAATATAGAGATATGCACTGATATATGCATACTTAAATTAAGACCAAGACCTGATACTCCTGATCTAAAAGAAATTAAACACTAAAAACATACATCTCAAGTGTGATAAATAGATTCATTGTTTGATCATTAAAAATATTGCCAAGCATCAGAGGCATGGAAAACCGAGGACTTTTGGTGTGCCTGCATTAACTAAATTAAGGCTTATATAACTTGGACAATGGAACACAAAAAAAATACAGAACATGGATTTATTCTCTTTGATTCTCTTAGAATGTGTTCACCTCTCAGGTCAGTGATTCAAAAGATTGAGTATTTTGTTGTCCTTTTATACAGGAGTCACTATAAATAAAAGATAAAATTTCCAAAGAAAGAAAAGCACAAGCATGAAATAAATTTCTGATCCTTAGCATTTGTTTAATAGAAACTAAATGTTTATCAGAAAAAATAAAGCAACAGTAGTACATGACTTAGGAGAGTAAAATTGATATCTCTATATACCCATTCAACTAGACTCTCATCTCCCATTTGTGATGGATCTACGGGCATCCGTCCGGTAATGAGTTCCAAAAGTACAACTCCAAAAGAATATACATCAGACTTGTCGGTCAATTTTCCACTTGACGCATATTCAGGGGCAACATACCTTTTCAATAGGGAACAAAGGCAATCAATATTGACACTTTTTTTGAACCAATAGATTGTTGGTCTAAATGCAATATTAACGAAATGAATAGTTTGCATAAATAATAATAAACATATACCCACCCAAAAGTTCCCATGACACGCGTCGATACATGTGTATTTGCATCCTGAGCTAATTTGGCTAGGCCGAAATCTGCGACCTATAACAAAAAAATAGGAGTACTTAGATTTGGATATAATAAGTGGAGCAAACAATAACAAACATTGAATAAGTGGAATGGCATTTACACGAGCTTCATAGTTGTCATCCAAAAGAATGTTTGATGGCTTGATATCTCTATGAATAATCCGAGGATTGCCTGAAATATGCATAATTCAACAACATCAGTCGTGTCAGCTCGATTGACTCAATTCTAATGTAACATTGATCCACGTCTGAAAATATCTATCTATAGTTAACAATTTTTATATGCATCAAATTGAATCTTCTAGCCAACAAGCCATATCTACTGTCTACACTATTCAGTATCATAGAGTGTCCAACAATTGTGTCAAGAGCAAAGAACAAAATAATGAGGATTGGTAATTACAGTCTTCATGAAGATAAGCTATTCCTCGAGCTGCACCAGCTGCGATTTTAACACGTTTTTCCCATTCCAGTACAGGTCGACCTTTTTCTGCAAATTCCAATATTTCATTCAACACAACACAATCGAAACTACTCAAAAAATCTCATGTAAGAAACAATCTGTTAATGTACCAACTGAGAAGGAGTTACATTTACCATGTAGATGAAAATAAAGGGTATTGTTAGGGACGTAGTCATAGACAAGTATTTTTCTGTTATCTTGAATGCAGTACCCAACTAAAGAAACCAAATGGCGATGATGTATGCGACTAATAATGTCGACTTCGGCTTTGAATTCTCTCTCCCCTTGACTTCCACCAATTTTGAGTTGTTTCACTGCTATATCTCTCCCATCAGGTAAAATTCCTTTATACACGGAACCAAATCCACCTTCTCCCAAAAGATTCAGAGTCGAGAAACCATTTGTTGCCTTGATTAGCTCTTCATATGAAAACCAGTTCCTCGAGTGGCCCATTCCACCACCAGGATCAGATGGTGTATGCACAACATCACTGCTTACAAGAGGAGTAGAGGCAGCATGTATCTTAAAAAAAGATGAATCTGGACAAATAATGTTACAAACCTTAACTGATTCAAATTCAATGGTAAGAAATTGAAGTTTCAAAGTATGATCATGATAAAAATAAGAATGTTAACAACTGGTTCAACAAATATGCATAAAAAGTAACTTGAGACTCAAGGCCTGTCTACCGTCTAGTGTCCAACACCTAACACTACCTACACTCACACATGTTGTTACATTCAAAGTGTCTGTGTGTCCGATGTCCGATGTCCGTTGTCCGTTGTTGCAAATAATAGGAGCAAAGAATTTTACCTGATTCAGTTGAGGAGGAGGGAAGAGTGGAAGGCATGACATAACCATGATTCGGAGAATCCTTTTTGCTTTGTCTTCTGAAGCACCAGATAGCAACTCCAATGAAGCCAAGAAACAGAATTCCACCAAACACAGCAATAGCCAATATAGCACCAGAACTAATTCCTCCGGATTGAGGGCTTGAGTTTTCTGATCCGTTCTGCAGCGGTGGAGGAGGTGGCGACAGTTGAATGATTGAGGAGGGTGTTGGAGGAGATAGCCTCGGTGTTGTTGAATTTGATGGTGGAGGTGGAGGTGGTTGTCTAATAGACGTGGCAGGAGGAGGGGTTGATGATGTTGGTGGGGGTGGTGATGACCTTGGCGGTACAGGTTGTAATGGTGGTGGTGATGGTAATGATGATGGTGGTTGTACCGGTGGTGCCGGGGATGGCCTAGGCGGTGATGATGGTGGTTGTAATGGTGGTAGTGATGGTAGTGGTGATGGTGGCTGTGGCCTAGGAGGTGGAGTTTGAGATGAGTTTTTCGGGGGTGGTGGAGGTGAACGTCTGGGTGGTGTAACAGCGGGAGGAGGGGGTGAATTATCCGGTGGAGGCGAGGTTCTTGGCGGAACAGGTGATTGTGGTGGCGGTGGCGGAGGCCGTGTTGGCGGGGATAGAGTAGGAGCTACAGGAAGCGGCGACGGAGTTGAAGCACGAGGCGCTGGTGAAGTCGGAGTAGGAGACAGCACGGCTGGAGGAGGAGCTGAAGAAGGTGGTGTTGTTGCTGGAGGAGTTGCAGATGATTGTTGTTGTGGTGGCGGAGCAGTGGCTGAGGAAGGTGGTTGAGTGGTATTAGAGGATGCCGGAGACGGCGACGCCGCTGACATATTTATCTTTCTACGCTTGAAACTCGCATTTCTTTCACGTGCAACCAAAGCTTAGATCTTTCTTTTTGGAATTGAAAATCAAAAACACATGAAGAAGAATGAATGTTTGTGTCACCAACCCAACAAATATCTTTCTTATTTCATGCACCAATAATCTATGAACTATCTTGATGATCACCACTCAGCACCATTGACAGGATCCTCACAACTCAAACTTGTTTTCTTTGAATAATTCTTCAACTTTTACTCAATTCAAGAACAAGCTAATAGTAATACTCCTACTATTCTTTTCCATTAATTAATTAATTTTTCTTCTCTCCTTATGCTTCACTAACACGGCTTGTGGGGTCCAATTCCAAAATCAGAACAACCCCAAATTCTGAAAGAAATATTTCGACCCAAATTAAAATATTTAATTAAAGGCTGAACTATACTTTTCGACCTCTAAATTTTAAAAAGTTAGTGATTTTAACTCCCTATTAAAAAATTATAATTTTGGCGCTTTTCGTCTCAAAATTGCTGAGATGACGTCACGTGTCTCAAAATATGGGTCATAATTGCAACTTTTTGAGCAGATAAAATGTCAAAATATTATATTTCCCTTATATTATAGGGTAAAAAAAAGCATATTTCCCTAAATATGGGGTCATTTTATCATTTTTTTTTATAAATGGCCAAAATTACAACTTTTTAAAACGCCTTAATTAAAAAAGGAATTGCTCAAAAAAAATAAAAATTAATGTGGGTCTATCATTTAATTTTTGTCATACAATTTTTGTTCTATAAAAAATAAAATAAATTACGTTTCCTTTCAAAATTACATTTTTTTGGTATGTGAATTTATCAAAACAATTTATAAATTAGAATTAATGAAATAGTTGTATAAAGAAAAAAGCAATATGAATAAGCAGACGAACACAGTACAACGATCCCTATTTTCGTTGTTTCTTGTGTCGTCGTGTTGAGTCTGAATTAAAAAGAAAAAGACAAAAAAAATGGCGATTAATAATTACGCAAGCAGTCGGTATTGTATGTCACCACTGCATCATCATCATCATCATCGGCGGTCGATTGATGTTGTAACAAAACCCTTTGTTCTTCTCCGCAACTACGCTCCTCTCGTTTTAGTTCGTTCCCAGACTCAGAAACATGAACCCTCTCACACCTCTTCTTCTGCTATCGATTTTCTCACTCTCTGCCACACTCTCAAGGTATGCTCTATAAACACAAAGTTTCATCCATTCATCCCTTATCTGATTGAATTGTATTGTATTGTGTAGACCACAAAGAGGAAAGGATGGGTTAATCATGGGATTAAAGGGGCTGAATCCATAGCTGACCATATGTACCGTATGGCTTTGATGTCACTCATTGCTTCTGATGTGCCTGGACTGAGTAGAGAAAGGTTTAGTGATTTCACTTTCACTTTCTTTTCTTTCAATTTCTCGTCTTGTCTTACTCCTTTGCTTTCTTCTGTGCTGTGCAGATGTATTAAAATAGCTCTCGTCCATGATATTGCAGAAGGTATGTCTGTCCCTCTCTCTCACTCACTCAATTGCTTCTGCACTTCATCAATAACATGTATTAAAGCACCCAGACTGCTTCCATAAACTTTTTCAAAACCCGATTGCATTACATTACATTATAAGCAAATATTTCAGATTCATTGAATAACTGATGTATTTTGTATATTTATAGACCAGATACATTGATTATTCAATGTATCCGGAAAAAAAAAATGAATTTTTGTTTATAAAGAGATTGGAGTGGGTAGTGTTTATAACTTGTACAACCAGAGCAAAATTTAGTGACAAAAATGTTGAATTATTTGTCTTTCTTTACCGAACTGTTGCTTTTGCTTAAGTTGAAAGGAAAGTTCTATCGGACAGCAGTCAGACCGGCGTTGTTGTATGGTACGGAGTGTTGGGCGGTTAAGAGTCAACACGAGAATCAAATAAGTGTAGCAGAGATGAGGATGTTGCGCTAGATGAGTGGTAAGACTAAACATGGTAGGATTAGGAATGACACTATTAGAGAGATATTGGGGGTAGCACCTATAGTAGAAAAGTTGGTAAAAAATAGGCTTAGATGGTTTGAGCATGTAGAGAGAAGACCCGTAGATGCCGTGGTCAGAAGAGTAGATCAAAATGGAGGAGAGTCAAGTTAAAAGAGGTAGAGGAAGACCTAGGAAAACTATTAGAGAAACCATTAGAAAGGATTTAGAGGTCAATG
>Ga0315914_1009416_pt1 | contig 12562 bp, 7 predicted proteins | sample MpolenodulesMG_FD_203920 | JGI IMG/M metagenome (GOLD analysis project Ga0315914, IMG submission 203920) | Medicago polymorpha root nodule microbial communities from Los Angeles, California, United States - elongated nodules | ecosystem: Host-associated > Plants > Roots > Nodule | place: USA...
ATATAGTAAAATGATATTGAACGGTGTAATATTGATGTAACTTTACATCCGTGTAATTATTTTAATTGTCAAAATTATGTTAAAAACTGAGGTTTTTCAGTTCAACACTTAGATCTTGGAATACACAGTCTAAGTATTCATGCCTGAATACTTAAATATTTGTATAATTTTAACATTCATTGATTTATAAACTATTCCCAATATTTAATTTATTTTAATTTTGAAAATATAAAGTATATGTTATTATGAAAACTTATAAAATGTTGCAATTCTAAAGATTAATATAAACAAAAATAAGGATGAAGTTTTGTAAGATTTAATATCAGAGAAAGTAAATATACCCAAATTAGTGTGTATGTAGGTGAGGATATGCTTTAACACGCAGATGTTATAAAGAAAATAATATTTGTAGTAAAAATGTAATAAAATATGAAAACCAAAGTGTAAAATATGAAATTGTAATCTTTCATTTATTCATATTATTGTATTATTAAAAACATAATAGAACTTTCTCAAGCTCAAGTATGTTATTCCAAAAAAGCTACAAAAGTTTAAGGATTTGTAGCCTTGCTAGAAGGAGGGGGGCAACATGGACCTGGCCTAAAGCATGGTAAATATGGCAAACAAGCCTTTCCTCCCCCACTCTCTTGAACAACTTCATTCCCTTGAACTCCTCCAACAAGTGTGCTCACAACCGCAAAAACCATTACCACTAGCTTCAACACAACCTTCAAATAAGAATCCATATTAGTTTAACTATCTCGACAAATAAACCAAAGTTGGTATTAGCTTGTAATGATAAATAAGAAGGATATGTACTTATTTATACAAATTTACAAAATGTTGATAATTAACTAAATTTCCATTTACTATGTGCAAATTTTAGAATAACTTTTTGACTGTAAGTAATTTTTTATTCTTCGTTTGAATTCTATTAAAGCTAAAAATAGATTACAATAAAGGGAAAAAAAATAAGAACATAAACCTAACCAAACAAAGTAACAAAAATGACAAATTAAAGAGTGTGAGTTAAGAGAATAATATTTCTTACGACTCTTTTATTATAGAAAAATATTTCAAAAGTTTATCGGTAAAAAAAATAGTATTAATTTACTTTTAAATTTTTAGTAAACGAAACAAAAAAATAAATATTGGTCAAAATTCAATTGAGATTCTTAAATTTAAGCCACTAAGATTGATGTAGTGGTGAGGGGATTGAGCAGCATGCATGAGGTCCTTATTTCGAACCTCACTGCCTCAATTCTACATACAAAAATTGATGATTTTTAATTCACTTTTTTAAGCTTATAAATTAATTTAAGAAAACAAGGAATTAAAAAAAAGGAGGGTTGATATATTTATATACTTTTTTTGGAATAAAATTTAAACAAAATGATAGTTTTTTTTTTGTCAAGTAGGCTAGAACTCACACAATTAAATGTGGAGAAGTGGGGTTTTTGGGGTTCGAACCCCGGCCCCTGCATATAATATGCAATATCCCTACCAACTAAGTTAAGCTCACGAGGATAAACAAAATGATAATTGAAAAGTTAATATATGTGATTAAAAATTAAATTCATACAAATTAATTGAAGCCACTAAAATTGATATAGTGGAAACGAGTAATAGCCGGCTCTAATTTTTTAGTTAGAGAAACTCCACATTCTCTCTAAGTTTTTTTTCATCTTCATTCTTCGAGAAGGAATGGTTTTATGTCTTTTTTGACCTAGAATCACCGTTCTGCATCTTTTTCCACTTTCTTTCAATTTAAATACGTGGTTTTCACACATATCAAGTTTTCATTTTGTGATTTCGTCATCTGAGTGCGGTGTTGTGTTGTTCGTCGTTTGATTTCGCATCTTGTTGCAGTGTTCATATGGTTCTTACTTAAAGATCAAGTCAATTACAAATTCAATCAATGATTTGGGCGTCGACGTTGTAGAGCCAGAAGTATGGGTATTTCGGTGACTTATAATTTATCATATTATTTGTAAGCATTTTGTCGTTGTATGCTATTAACTTGCGTGTTATGAGTTTGTTCGCAGATTAACCCTTTATGTTTTTAGTGGTGTTGAACATGTTATTGCATCTGTTGTAAACTCAATTTGAATGAACGAATATCATTTTGTTTTTATAAAAAAAAAGATTGATATAGTGGTGAGGGATTGGATAGGATAAGGTCCTTATTTCAAGCCTCACTGCCTCAATCCTACACAAAATATTTATATTCTTTTTTTTTTTTGAAAGTTTATTTTTTATATATATATTCTTAAACTTTATTTTTTTCAGGCTTAAAAATTAATTGAATTAAAACAGGGAATTAAAAAGGGGATTATATATTTACATATACTGTAACATATAGTTTTAGAAGCATTAAACTTTTTCTTCGAAAAAAAGTTTTAAACTTTTGAATCAGAACATTCCTAAAATGTCCCCGTGAATTTAGCGCAGTTGGTAAGGAAAATGCATAATATATGCAAAGTTCGAATTTCGAACTCCAGACGCCACTAGAAACAAAACATTCCTAAAATATTTGTGCTTGGTGTATTTTTTTATTTTTTTTAAGGATTTGTGCTTGGTGTTACTTGCCATATTAAGACAGCTAATATAAGATCAAAATACTTTTTTTTTAAGGATAAGATCAAAATACTTACTAATAAGTATGTTTAGTCAATTATTAAATTGTAAATAAAATCATTATAATATAGTTTATTCCTTTTATTAAGGAATATATAGTTTATTCCTTAACACTTAAGTTGTTTTTTTTTTTGGCAAAACACTTTCAAATAAGTTATCAATACTTTTTTTTTAAGGAAAATAAGTTATTAACACTTCAATAATCTATTTTAAATGTATAAATCTTATATTAATAAATAATCACCACAAAAAACAGCTACTGCCCTGGCCAGCTAACGCAGCACCGAGCAAGAGCTGTTACAGGCACCAAAAACTGCCTAAAAACACCAAAATTTTGCACAAAACAGTATCATATTTTTTTTTTCGATTTGTTTTTTTTTTTTTTATTTTTTTAGTTGAAAAAAACCAATTGTCAAATGACACATGTATTGATGCCGCAAGTGAACTTTTTTTTATATTGTTAGTAGATATATTTAGACGACTTTTAATCAAAGAATATATTTTTATGACTATGCCACATGTAGAAAAATAGGGCAGTGCCACGTGGACAAGTGTTAATTGAATTAATAATGGAGTAAATATTGATTACTTCTTTTTATTTAGTGAATTTTCTTTATAAACCTAAGTGAAAAATAATAGAGTTAATATTTGTTGGGTATTTGATTATTGCCTTCATCTGTTGCTATAACAAATACTCATGAATGATGTTGGATACGATGTTCCAATATCTTGGAACGGTTCAGTGTACCCTGTTTATGTGGCTTGGTTTACACAATCTTTATCTTATTGAGGAAACTATGCCCTATTTCTTGGTGGTGTGTTTGGCGGTTCCTAAAAATGTTCCTACTTTTTAGGAGTTATCATATTTGTAAAATATATTTTCAAAAGAGATTTTGGAAAATATATTTTCTAAAGAATATTTGTTTCAATATATTTCTGAAAAGAATATTTGATTCAAATATATGTGTTTCCAGAAGAAAAATATTTTTCCAATGGATATTTTTATTTGTAAAATATATTTTCAAAAGAGATTTTGGAAAATATATTTTCTGAAGAATATTTGTTTCAACATATTTCTGAAGAGAATATTTGATACAAATATATGTTTAGCCTATGACGAAAAAGTCCATGCTTTGAATGGCTATATAAGGATGACTTGTACCCTAGTTTTACTCACCAATTCAATGTTATTGAATTGAATCTTTAGGGTTTTGACTTGTGCTTTATTTGCGAGCCTCTCTTTGTATCACCTTGATGCATTGAGTTGGACCTTTAGTTGAGTTGTAATGGATCAAAACCATAGATTGTTAAAAGAATAGTGTTTAGGGTTTTGAGTCGTCTTCCCTTTGTGTGTTCTACTCCTGTAACGGTTGATGCAAGTTTAGTTCTGTTTATTTGTGAGCCTTTCTTGTATCATCTTGATACTTGTTAAGGACTGTGTGTTGAGTTGTAAACTCGTTGTGTACTACACCAAAGCTTGTAAGCAAGGTGTTAGTTGTTGTGTTTGAAGGTAACTTCACCGTTTGTTTTTGTTTTAGGTCTGATAGGTCACAGGGGCTGTGACTGACCATAGGATAGTGAGATGGGATCTCAGATCTAGGAGTTCCTAGGTTGAAGTCTAGACGGGTAGGTCCTAGGTCATAAAGTGTAAACGAGGAGTTTGCTGAAAGCTTTTGAATAAGGACTACACTAGTGGATTTCCTTCATGGCTTGGTAGCCCCTAGAGTATGTGTCTTTGTCACCGAACTGGGTCAGCAAACTCATTGTGTTCTTTACCTTCTTGTTATTTATTTTCTTGCTTGTTATCTGTTTACTGCATGATGTTGGAACATTAAGCAGAACATCTGCTTTCTGTGCATCTGAAATCGAAACATCACATTGAACAGCTTCTAACTAACGCGCTAGAGTAGGTGTCTTTGTCACCGAACTGGGTCAGCTAACTCATTGCGTTCTTTACCTTCTTGTTATTTATTTTCTTGCTTGTTATCTGTTTATTGCATGATGTTGGAACATTAAGCAGAACATCTGCTTTCTGTGCATCTGAAATCGAAACATCACATAGAACAGCTTCTAACTAACGCAATTTCAACATTCGTATATTTGCCTTGATCTGTCTGTTTTTTGCTAGCTCGATGTTGAAACATCTTATTCGACATTCTGTTCGTATCTGATGTTGAAACATCGTATAAAACATTTGAAAGCTAGCCTACCGGAATTTCAATATTGTTTTCTTTTACTATGAAATTTACTTAAGTGAAAAAATGAATACTATAAAGTGCGAACACATTCTTAATGGAGTTAATATTGTTTAAATTTACTTAAGTGAAAAAATGAATAGTATAAAGTGTGAACACACTCTTAGTGTTTTCTTAAACATTTTCTTAAACATAAGTCTCATTTCATTTCTCTTCTCTTAACAATGTCTTCGAGTGTGTCTTCCATTCAAGAAATGGAAACCAACATTTCATGGGATGGTTTGATTGAGGAGCGCTTGAAAGTCTTCACTTGGCAAGACTTTTTAGAAGTCCTTTTAATAGCATTTTCCATGTTTTTTTATACTTAAGCATCATTTTTAACCATTTACAAAGAACGACTCCCAAATTGGCATTGCATAAATCCATTGTCGTGCAGTGTGACAACCTTTGTGAAATCCCAAGATCTTCTTGGTCATGGGTTTACAAACAATAGGCACATGTGCTTGTATTGTTGACCAAGAAAGTTGGTGACAAATGAAGGGCCAAGATAGGATTGTTAGAGTTTCTGTGCTTCATTTTATGTTACGTTTTGTTACCGGGTTTGGGACATTTCTTGAGGAATTCCTCATGGAAATATCTCTATTTATGCTCTTTTTACCCTGAATTTTTCTCTCTGTTTTTTTTTTCTTTTCATTTTTCCTTGTCAATGTGTCGCGAGATGGCATCTCATGCAAGGAAAAGAAAAACAACTCATTGCCATGTTTAAAAGAGGTAACCATGCAAGTTTTCCTCCTAGTATAACCAGCTTGCCTCTTCCAGCCCAAAATCAAAATCAAGTCCCATTTTACCAACTCTTAAGCTTTGTTAGTGATATTTTTAGGGATAGGTGGGCCTTAAAAAGGATCACCTTAGTTATGTTCCTAGGTATCGGTATTGGGGGTGTTTACTACGGCGCCCCCCTTGCTGTTGGAACCCTAGGTTTCAACATATACTTGGCTGCCTTGCTTAAAGCAAGCATGAAAATCCCTTAATTCATTATCACATATTTTATGGGGGGCTTAAAAAGAAAACCTTGTATATCTATTTTTTTCAATTATGGCGGGGTTTGCTCATTATTGTGTGTTGTGGTTGGAAACCACTCACAGATCCTACAACCGATGTAAAAACCTTCTCTAAAGTTTCGAAATTGTCACCGTGTGTATTTTTCCCTTTTGATGTGAAAACCCTATTGTCCAATGTATATTTTCTACTAGTGGCATTCTAACAAAACAAAGGTGTGTCAATGCTGCGATGTGTGCGTGCGTGCACGAGCATGCATGCGTGTATAGGATTGGCATATGTGCATAGTTGTTCGTCTAGTTTAAGTTTAAAAAGTAGAAGAGAGACATTGTCATATACGATGTCCGCCATTTGATTTTCCTAATATAAACTAAGATGATTGAGAAAATTATGAAGTTGGATCTTATCATATTACTCAAACGATCAGAATAATTTAGGTATAATATTTAGGCACACTGACCAAAATACATATTATTTAAATATATTAAAATACAAATTATTTAAACTTGTTCACTTTCAATCTTTCTCTAAATATGTGAGTTTGATCAAATATTATGTTCAAATTGTTGCGATACTTCTAAGCTCTTATATGCAAGAGTAGATTATAACACTTGAGAGGTAAGAGTATATACACACAAATAACAGATACAAACAAATAAAACCAGTGAAAAAACTAGTAATTGAGTATCATCATTTTTTTTTTCTTATCATTAGCTCTTTGTTTTTTGTAGTATAAAAATTCTGCATCTACTCCGGACAACCAAAATATTTCTTCAGCCATGCACCCTTCGTGGCATTGATTTCAAATACCTATACAAAGCACTGAATTCGATACAAATACCTACCACGACATAAACATGTCGATATGGTTAATGTCAAAAAAAAAATAAAATAGAAGAACGACATTGATACCTATATATAATTTATTTCTTTCATTATATCTATCCCTTTTTTGTAAGCATATATTTCTGAGTGGAAGCCAATGTTTATAAAAAGAGGCGGAGGAATAATAATCAAGCATGAATAACCAAAGCAAATGCTCTAACAAGAAAAGATTGATTTAAGTTAGGGACAGTTGCATGATTACTATTTTAAGAAGGAAGACAAGTGACACTAAATTATTCCCTCAACTTGCCCAAATCCTATTATTCAAATGTGTCAATTCAAAAGAAGCAAATATCAACATAATTCATAACTTTAATTTTATTAAAATGTTTCAAAGCATTATTTAGAAAACTGAAATAAATCCAAACAAAATGCATGGCAACATTCTCATCAATCTATTATTAAAAAATCTTCCTCATATTTTTCACTTGCCTCCTCCACCTTTTCATCCTCTTGAGCCAATTGTTGTTTATCTTTATATGCTTTTAGATAAGCTTTCTCAGTCTTTTTCTTTGCTTCCTCCTCTGCCTTTTTCTTTGCAATCTCAAGAGATTGAATCAAATTCTTCAAGCAAGTCTCAACATCTTCGATGATCGACTTTGGCATCAAATTCTCAGCAACAGCCGGTGACATATTAGTCTCTCCCAACAACTTTTCAATAATTGGAAACAAATCACCATGAGACTCAATATCCAAGTAGTTCTTTGCAAGCACCTTGAACGCTTGATACCTACAACTACAATAGGACACATCAGGGCTTGGTTTGTTGGTGTAAAGCTTTAGCTGCCTATTCTTCTTTGCAATAGCCTTTCCTTGTTCCAACACATGTTGGATGTACGAGGTAGTGATGAGATCACCATGCATTTTGTGGAAGGTTAGGGTTAAGTATCTCATCACATCCGAATTAGGTCTTCCTGAAAATTCTTGTGCCGTTGGAATTGTGCTGTTTGCAGACCACCAAACTTTGACTCCATTAAAATCATCGGTGATCTCTTCGTTGTCGTCTATGCCAAGGACAACCGGAGTTTGGCTATCTTCGACAACTTTGGCTCTTTGACTCGAGTTAGCACCGAGATATGTTTGGATGACTGTGTAAGTTTCGCTTTGTTCGAGGGGCTCTCCAGATAACTCAAAGAAACTTATTTGGCTGTAAGGGGACATAAGGTCAATAAATTTGTGCGTGTATTTTCGAAAAAACCTACGAAGATCAGAAGGGCAGAATTGCTCAAACAAGGCACATACAAACATTATAAAAGCCACAACTGAGGCCAGTTGTGTTAATCCCCCAATTCCCATTCCCATTCCCATCGCTAACACTTTGAATCGTTTGAATGAATTGGGTTGCGATTCTATTGTTTTCTGTGTTGTTTACACTCTCTAATGGGGTGGTATTTATAAGGAGTGCTTTAGGGTTTCTTTCACAAAGCAGGTTTTGTCTTTTTCCTGCGAGTTTCTTAAGGAGACGCAAGATTTGTTTTTGTTTTTTTAAAGGAACACAATATTTGTTACTTTTTGTTTTTGTGGTGAAGATTTTTTATTTGTTACACAATTTACGGAGAGATTTAAAAGAAAGAAAATATAAAAACCAAAAAAAAAAAAACTTTTATCATATTTTGTTTTATCATATCTTGTATTCTCACAATCTGGCTGAAATACTCCATCCGCTAAGTGTCATTCTAGAAAATCAACATCAAACTAATGATTTGTATTTTTACACATTTTCTTTCTATTATACTCTCGTTTTAATCCTCCAATAAATTCATATTTTTTTGCACATATTTTATCTTTTCAATAAATCTAATATTTTATCTTTCTAACAAACAATTGTCGGTTATTATCTTTTTCTCTAACAAATTCCTATTTTTGTGCGCACTCTCTCACATAACAAATAATTGTCAATTTTCTAAATATTGTGCATATTCATTGAGTCTTTTAATCTTTTTCTCTCAAATATTTTCTTTTACTTTCCATTTGATATTTTTAATAATTGCTACTCATCTTATTTATAGAATTTTAACTCTTCTTGGAACCATTGTTTGTAACAAAATTTTGTTTAAATTTGAAGATAACAAGAAACAACTTTGTTTAAAAAAATAAAAACTTTATTTTTCCAAATAGATATCATTAATTAGTTTTATTGAAAAAGATAACAGTAATTGACAAATCGTATCCATAAAATATCAAAAAACAGTTAAATAGGAACGCAAAATTCACCTTAAAAGACACTTAAAAAGGAACGTAGTGGATATTTAGTATCTTCAATTTGTCTCAATTGTGTACTCAAGTCTTATGGCTTAATTGCTGCTGCTTCTTCTTCTTGTTTTTTTTTTTCTTTCAAGGTAGCTTAATTGTTTTTTTTTTTTGTGTGTGTCTCGAATTGCTAAAATTTTGGGGTACTTCAAAAAAAAAATTGTTATTAAACTTTATTGAACAACTAATGTTTTTTCAATGTAAAGTAATTTATATATAAAAATCACAACCTAAACTGGAAGTTCCAAGACCAAGTACAAAAGAAGACACAAGAAAAAAAGTACATAAAATCCATGACTAAGAAAAATAATAAAATGCACCAAAAGAAAATAAAAATAAAAACAAAGCTGCACCACCAAACACACTCAGACAGTGGCGGAGCCAGGAATTTTATCGAGTTTGGGCAAAATTTTGACCGCAAATTTCGCAAATTTATAAAATGGCATTTACCTCCTGATTTTATTTAGCACGCTATTGACAGGTTATGTTTCATTTCTCTTATTTCGTGTTATCCAACCCACAAGTTCCTATAGGTACCAACAAAGAAGATGAGTCATATCTCACTCATAAAATAAACATGATTGAGTAAGACATCAACCGAGAAATCATTTTCACGATGTGAATTTGATCAAATCCACAAGATGGTGCTCATAAATAAACGTACTAGAAAAAATGGAATCATTCTCGGACCTCCAGATAGACTACACAATAGCATGCCTTATCAAAAGAAAACAATGTTTATCCTTACCCCTTCCTAAACCTAGGAACAAATTAAAAACACCCCGCAACTCCCTAGGTAAAACAAGCGCCCAACATAACCATCGAAACAGACTATGCCACACACGACTAAAGAAAGGACAAGAACCAAAAAGATGGGACACCAATTCAACCAATCCAATACAAAAACTACCTAAATCATCCCAGGGTCTACATTAACATACCTAATAAATATGTTGAGACGGGTCATAACTCTTTCCTCGAACAATCGCTACGAGACCACTTGGTCATGACCTTAAGGGTTGCCCTAGACCTCCAAACAGAAGGAAGAAGGGACCCACCTATAAGAGGGGTCACCCCAACAAAATCTACCTTCTGAACCATCACATTAGATAAGTTGACTTAATAAAGAAAATCCTTTTAAGCTATCATTCAAGATAATCATATCGTTATTTTACATAAGAGAAATGATATATATTTGTACAACTATTTTGCGACACTGACAACTTTTGAACAACTATCTATCTCATACGCACATCATGTGTTTACTCTCTCTCTCTCTCTCTCTCTCTCGTTATTGACCAATAAAAAGAGAGAAAAAAAAAGATTGTCACAAATAAGTGATAGTTTAAGAACACTTAACAAGTCGGGCACTTTAAACCATCTGTCAAAATAATCATATCATTATCTTTAATGACAACTGACAGTTTAAACACACTTACGAAGTTCGACGTCTAAACCTTCAGATACATAACCAATGCATAAAATGCGTTGACAAATTATAGTTGCTCCATTGGTTTTGAAATTGTTTCCTTTTAGTATTATCAGTTTAGTCATTTGTTGAAAGCTGATGCAATGGGGATTTTTACCCCCGGTTTAGTTCTCTTTTTCCAGGCTTCGACACTCCCTGTTATAACAAAAAAAGAATTGGTTTCGTGGCTAGTAGGGGTTAAAAAAAAGGAATGGTAAGGAGGTTAAAGCATCGATCTCAACTTCCCTATAATACTGAATTATTTTATTTATTTTTATAATAATAACAATTTTTTTTGAGGGGACAATGATATTAACAACAATACTTTTTTTTGAGGGGACAATAATAACAATATTGGTCATTTAAAAAATAAATATTATGATGGTGAAACTGGGCAGGATTTGCATTATTTTTTAGGTAGATTGCAGTAAAATAAAATTATAAGAATTGGCTTCTATTTATGAGGATGGAGTTGTACGTAAGTTATTAATATTATTTAGGTAGATGACAATAAAATACTGAGGTTAATTGAATAAAAAGTTAGTGTTTCACGCAATTATTCTATGGAGCAACATAGTATATATGTGTGACAAACAACCTTCTGTCGTTTTTGTCTTGTTGCGTTAGAGTGCATGTTTGATTCTTCAAAAATGGTAGAATCCATTTTGATTCCTGATTATATAAATGCAATATCACATGGGTTCAGAACATTATCTGCATGTTTTCCATTTTTAGAGGAAAATCATAAAGCAACTTTTTCTTTGATTTTCTGTATATTTATCATTCTTTGCAAATAATACAACTCATAGTCTTGCTCCATAATTACGAGCAATCACCTAAATGGAAATTAATGGATAGTTGGTGGAGGAAAAAATAAAGATGAAACAGAATAACAAAACACAAAAGAAGAAACATAGCTTATTTAGTGAGTTCCCTAAAAAAACAGCTTATTTAATTTAGTGAGTTGAAGGATTAGGATCACATTTGAGTTGAAGGATTTTGCTATTGCATGATTTAAAGTATTAGAGCATGTGTAGTTATGCAATGATAAAAAAAATGATTTTGAATGAATATATTTTGTAAAATTGATTTTATTTAAAATTGAGTTAAATATAAAGTTATTTATATTTGAATCCATTCATGTAGAAGTGAGTTATCTAAACTTAGTGTAAAAATTATGTTTAGACTCAAATTATGTTCACACTCTCCTCCAGCTATTGTAACGATTGAACTTAATTGTCGGAAAATATGGCTATTCATATCCTTCCAAATAACCAATACAATCGACAACCAGATCACATTGAGAGCATAACATAATTTTGTAAAATCACCCGCTAAAAGAGTAAAAAGATGGAAGTGATCATAAATTGGTAACATGTCCGCCGCCGCATGCATGCCAAGCACCAAATATGCACCTAAGTGCTACCATAAAATGCACAACCCACAAATATATGATCTGCATTTTCCACTTGACTAGAGCCACTGGCAAAATAAGCTGGAGTTTGCAGAATAATTCCAGAATGAATTCGTAGGTAATTGATTTAGTAATAACCACGAAGAAAACAAAGAGACCTTTAGTGGCGCCTCTTTCTTGAGAGATGTTTCTTTCTTCAAATAATTATTGTTTTAATTTAACCGACTTTATTTCAATTTTATCTAAATTACTAATTTGTTCATCCCTTTAATTTGAATTTGGGTTACCATTGTCTAGATAAGAAATTTTCACCAACGTTTCTCGCCGACTACGTTTAGAAATATGTTGGATACAAGATGGATTAACTCATCTCAATGAAATTTTTCCTTACATAAGAGTTAGTGATTAGAGTGGTGATATATTGACCACTATAGGTGTCACACACCTTTTCTACCACCACACACAAATGTGAACATGTGGCCCTCACCACTCTACCTAACACTCTTTCATATCGGATGAATTACTAAAATGTAATTTTATATGGGTGTATAATAAAGGTAAAGAAAAAAGGGTGTCAACGTAACACTCCACTACTATTTTTGTAATAGTCATTTTATCAAGTGACAAAAGTCTTGTTTATTAATTCACTGGTAA
>Ga0315914_1009418_pt1 | contig 12559 bp, 5 predicted proteins | sample MpolenodulesMG_FD_203920 | JGI IMG/M metagenome (GOLD analysis project Ga0315914, IMG submission 203920) | Medicago polymorpha root nodule microbial communities from Los Angeles, California, United States - elongated nodules | ecosystem: Host-associated > Plants > Roots > Nodule | place: USA...
TTAGTCCTTTAGTGCTTTTATTTGGAGGTTTTTTTTATACTTTTTGAATGTTTATTTGGATGTTGGTTGTTTTTATCCTTTTACTATGGTATGATAAATTTGCTTGGATTATGGTTTTTTTTAAGAATCATGATTTTTGTTGGATTATGGTATAAATTATGAAATTTGAATGGAATATGTTATGTATGGATCTTTAAAAGTTGAAGTTTGTAGGTAATTAAAAAAGTTTTTTTATTTAAAAAAATAAAAAATAAAAAATCCATGGGTACCCGCGAATATCCGTGGGTATCTAAATACCCGTGGATTACCCGTATATAGATACCCGCACGGATATGGGGACGGGCACGGGTACCATAATTATCCAACGGGGCGGGGACGGATATCATACTACCCGTACCCATGGATACCCATTGACATCCCTAGTTGTTGGCGACAGAATCAAAGAAAAACAAGGAGACTACGCGCATGAACAAGGAGGTCACGGTTTTGGGGAAGGAAAAAAAAACAAGCATCGGAAAGAAATTAAGAGCACCTCGGCGACGGAATTCTATCGGTTTATTTTCTTTACTATGTTGTTTATTCCTTTAATCATGTCTAGCTAATTTTCTTAGAGATTGGGTCTGAGATGAGTCTCTGTAACCCTAATTGAAACATGTTGATGTGAAACTCTATTTATTGTGAACGATAATCTAATTTTTATTTGATTCAATTGTACTTAATGCTTTTTATATCATGATCAAATATAAACATGATTTAGTGAGAATGAATGACTACTGACCATAACTTTCAACTTAGACCTAATTGAATTGTTCAAATAAACATGGTTAGTCTAGGAATGAATAATCGTTTATTTGTGATATTATGTTAACGTTCTTAAAACCTTCAAAGAGTATTAGACCACCTAAGAAATTAGAGGCTGTAATATAAGAAGAGGGTCCTAAGTCAAGGGATTGATTAAGGCTATTTTGTTAACCATCGTGAAACTAGAGAATCATTCATAAGAATAGGTGCAACAGACCAATTAGGGGAACTCAGAGGATTCGAAAGACCTATCTCATCTCTTCTTATTTTCTAATCAAATCTTTTATATTCTGTTTTTAAATCTTATGCAATTAAACCAAATCTACTGCCTAGGGCAAACAAAATAAATTATACATTCTAAATATTAACTTTATTGCTAAATTGATATTAACACAGTCCTCGTGGATACGAACTTTTAATTTATTACTTCGATAATTTTAGTACACTTGCTAAAAGTCTATCAAGTTTTTGGCACCGCTGCCGGGGACTGTTAAATCATTTCAATTTGGTAATTTCGTTATTATTTAGGATTTCTGTCATTTAAATTTTTGTATATATATATATATATATATATATATATATTAAAAAATTGATTTATGCTCTTCGTTTTCTTCTCATTGTACTGTGCTACTAAAAAGTTTATCCATGTTTTGCAGCTATGATAGACAGGTTAGTAGACATGTTACGCCTCTATGACACAAAAGAGATTGTTGCGCTGCAGTATGAAAAATATATGCTATCTTTGAAGATAAAATATTTGGACAATAAAATCTCGAGATTAAAGGAGAGATGTGGTCGTTGTGAGGCGAATCAACAAGGTAGTAATTATGAAGGGAAAAAAGAGGTGATCAACATCGATTACAATACTCAACTTCAAAATATTTTAGATGATTTCTTTGTGTCAAATCAAGTTTCATTTGAGAAGTTTGATGTTCAGTGTGGTGATCTTGTTGAGAAAGCACATGAGTCTTAGAGGAAGTTGGTTCAGATGGAGACTGAGTGTCACATGGTCGTGGAGGAAGAAAATCCCAAAGTGAGGAGTGTTGATATTTTCTCGAAGTCTGAACCAACAGCGGTTAAGGAAATCACTCGTGTGCAAATGCATGTCCTTCTCTAAGGTGGGAGAGTTCAAATTCTAAAGGTTTAACAGTGGGTGCATGAGAGTATCTGATTCTTTTTGCCAAATTCATGGAATTTCTAACAAAAAAGAGGAAGAAGAAAGATGATATATTTTTTCTATCATTTTTGCCACCCTAATAGTGGTTGAAGCGTCAAGCTCAATGATGTAAAAGAAAGCGCTTGATGGGAGGCAATCCATCCCATTTTATTATGTTTTTTTTTATTTTGCAGGTATTTTTATTCAGTAAAAAAAAATGAAAAATGAATGAAGAAAAAAAAACAAACAAAAAATAAACGGGTGAAAAGATGGACAAAAAAAAATCAAAGTCCACATCAATTTCTTTTTCAATAACTTGTTTTTTGTCAGATGTCAGTCGTGTCAGTTTGATTTCCTTTTTCAGTAACTTTAATTGTTTGCTTGTTTATTATTAATGAATTTTCTTGTTTGTTGACTTTTTCTAGTTTAGTAACAATTGTTTAGTCAAGCGGTATTCCAAAAAGTTCATAAGGAGGAGTGACTTGATGTTTCAAAGGCGAAGTGTACGACATGTATGATAAGTAGTCACAACTCCCAGATATCATAACTGTAAGGTTCATAGCCAAATTTTATTTTTTTCAATTTATTTATATTGAGTGTTTTGTGCAACTACATTTCTAGAACTTGCATTGTTTCTTTACTGTTGATTGGTCTTTGTCATTTACACACTGAGGCGAAAGTGCTTGGTCCTGTGAGCCTTTGAAGCCTACCCTAATTTTTAATAGAAATATATCCTTTTTGAAAACCAATTTGAGCCGGTAGGTTTAAATCCTTTTTGTTCGGTGACAAACTACATATTAAGTCTAGAGACTTTTAGGAATTGACCCAAAATGTTATATTTGAGTTAGGCTTTGTAGAATGTTGTTAAACAATAAGTTTGGGGTTGCTATTGGAATTTGCAACCAACAAAGTTTGGGGTTGGGGTGGGGGTGCTAGAGAACAAATAACATTATCATGAAAAATACACTAAAAAATGGTGTATAAAAAAAATAAAAAATAGAATGAAAAATCTGAGTAACTTTAAACTCGATTGTCCCAACAAGTTACAAATATTATACCTTTACAAATTGTTGTTTCAAGGGGTGAATGAGGGATTGAATCCATGCTTTAATTTTGGTTGAAATGCCTAACTCAAATTTTGTGTAGCCTATTTATCCAAATAATATCACACCTTTACCTAAGCTCTGTTATAACCCTTAAAGACCTCAAAGTGTTTAATGACATTGATTTTGATTGACGTTTAGAAACTTTTCAAGCGTATGGTAATATGTAGACATGCATGTCGACTGTGTGTGAACCTTTATCAAATTGTTGAGTGGAGTTGTGTATGGTGGATGCAAGCAAGTCAAACTATCTCATTTTTAGCTTGTAGGGAGATGAACTTTTGGGTACTATCGCTTGATCAAGTAATTGTTATTTTACTGTCGATTGTCAATTTAACAAGTTTGTTCCTTGAGGACAAGTAATAGTTTAAGTTTGGGGTTGTGATGACAGTCAGTCATTCATTATTTTTAGAGTCATTTTAGTTAAGTTTTTAGTCTATTATTATTATTTCAGTATTTAATTTAGAGTCATTTTAAATAAATTGTCGTTTTTTAATTTATTGAGTCAAATAGTATATCAGTGGTATTATTATTATTATTAGTGTGAATTGTCACATGAATAAAAAGAAAGCAACATGAAGGGCTGAACAATAGGTGTGAATAAGAAAGCATTGCCTAAATATTTGGGCCAAGGAAGTAACGTGATTTTGATCCAAGATGCTAGAATGAATTGCTTAGGTTTTGGTACAGTGAAAAACATGAAGAAAAAAAAACGGAACCAAGTTGCAATATAAAAGAGCATCAACACACATTGAAAAGCATTCACGTTGTTGGAGACGGAATCAAAGAAAAACAAGGAGACCACGCGCAGGAACAAGGAGGTCACGGTCTGAGATGAGTCTTTGTAACCCTGACTGAAACATGTTGCTGTGAAACTCTATTTATTGTGAATGACAATCTAATTTTTATTCAATTCAATTGTTCTTAATGCTTTTATATCATGATCAAATATAAACATGATTTAGTGAGAATGAATGACTACTGACCATAGCTTTTCAACTTAGACCTAATTGAATTGTTCAAATAAACATGCTTAGTCTAGGAATGGATAATCGTTTATTTGTGATATTAAGTTAACGTTCTTAAAACCTTCAAAGAATATTAGACCACCTAAGAAATTAGGGGTTGTAATCTAAGAAGAGGGTCCAAAGTCAAGGAATTGATTAGGGCTATTTTGTTAACCATCGTGAAACTAGAGAATCATTCATAAGAATATGTGCAGTGGACCAATTAGGGGAACTCAGAGGATTCGAAGGACCTAGTCTCATATCTTCTTATTTTCTAATCAAATATTTTATATTCAGTTTTTAAATCTTATGCAATTAAACCAAACCTACTGCCTAGGGCAAACAAAATAATTTATACATCCTAAATATTAACTTTATTGCTAAATTGAGAATAACACTATCCTCGTGGATACAAACTTTTAATTTATTACTTCGACAATTTTAGTACACTTGCTAAAAGTCTATCAATCACCAACATCCAAATCTTCGTCTTCTTCTACGAAGTTGTTGCTTGTGAGACTCGGTATTGTTGATAGTATCAACATGCAAGGAAGAAATAACTGGCCGAGCATAGTAGCCGGACAGTTTACTTAAGTCAAAGGGCTCGACTTTGTTGGCTTTTACCAAAAGCACAAATGTATTTTGTCTTCCGAAGAGGGAGAAAAATAAGGCGTGTATTTTTTGTAGTGTTCACAAGTTAAGACTGTGGCAGGTCCGTCAACACACTCTGCCCTGATGACTTGAAAATACGATGTGATGAAATCTTCCCAAGGGTGAGGATTTTGTACGGGAATTGCACCATTGAATTCCAGATATTGTTGAAACATAATGGTGCTCTCTAGCTCTCTATTTCCCACGACGAAAACAAAGGATTGAATCTGAGTATCAGAAAGAATGTAAATATGATATTTAAAAAAATATCTGTATTATGTTCGTATCACAAAGGAAACAATTATAATTCTCTTGATTTTTAGTTCAAAGGCTTCTCTTACCCCTATTTGGATGCCATTCATGCAAAAAGCGGGATAATGTTTGAGTTGTTTGCCACATCTCCACGCAAGTCCTGACCAAACGATGTTTGAATTGGATAATTTGGAGCTACTCTTTGAAATGTACTGAGTAAGAGGAGTATGTGTGCGTCAAAAACATTCATGAGCTAGTGCCAGTAAATCAAAATAGAGAAAGTGAGATAACCAAAAATAAACAAAAAGGGAAATACCTTGTCATCCACCATTTATGATCTCATGAGCTAGTGCCAAATTATGAGCAGGCAATACTATAAGTTGAAATTGAAGTAGATAAAATAGTCACAAGAAGAAGGTTTGAATTGTGACCTTTTAAAAATTATCCTGAAACTTAAAAGTGATTTTCAAGTTGTTTACTTGAAATAGTTAAGTTAATATTCTGACTTCAGAACGTTCTGAAGTTCATACACAAAAATTGTTTGATAAAGTAAATATGCAAGTGTGTGTTGTGTATACTGTAATTAAATAGTATAGAGAAGAGAAAAAGAACACACATAGATTTGTAAGGGTTCACCCAATGTAGGCTAGTCTACTCCTCACAATCTTGTGAGAGTTTCCACTATGATGCTTGAGATAACCCCTCAAATCTTGCACCTTACAATCTTTGTTCACCAGGACAATTACAACTCTATATTCTCAAAGCCTCAGCAGACTTGCATCTTCTTGCTAAGTTAACCACTTAGAATTTTACAACCTTTACTCAAACTAACACTTTAGTACCCCTAAAGTTAGATGAGACTTTGACTACAATTTGTATGGAGGTTGGATGTTTGAAAACAAACAAAGAGGAATAGAAGAAGTTATCTTTAAAAGAGATAACGAAAATAATTGATTTACACTGCAAAGAATATAAAAAGAGTCTTCAATGATGATCAATTCAAATTGCAAGAGCTTCAAACACGTTTCAAATGTTTTCTTGTATGCTTTGTAATGGTACGAGTAATGCTGAGCCTTTGATCTCTATTTATAGAGTCTTTGGACTCGTATAGCCGTTGTATGGTGTCCAATGGTGTTATGCCATGTGTCCTAGGCCCCACAAGCTTTTACTTGAAATTCTGGGTAAACATTCTGATCAAGGATGAACTTCAGAATGTTGTTGTGTTCTTGATGATCTTCATCTGAGTTCATCATGATATTCATCTGGGTTTATCGTGTATGAATCAACACATGAATTTCTGGGCGTGTCATATGCTTTTCATATGAATTTCTGGGCAATAACCAAAGTAGTGGCTTTTCCACATACATCAGAAAGTTACTTTCCCATATTTGCCTAGGGACTGGTGCAGGAGAGATAAAGTGGATTATGCATCTTCTTGCCCATGCTTTGAGGGATTGTGTGGTCCATGTATTGTACTAACTCTCATGTGTGTCTATCACTGATTGAGCAGGACAGATTTGCTTTGCTTTTGCTTTTTGCTTTTTCACCTACTGTACTGTTCATAAAGTAAGCATGTGCAGAGCTGAACATTCTGACCATCAGAATGTTCCTTTTGTTTCACTTAAGATGATTTGTAAGAATACCATTTAATGTAATCAAATCCTAATAGTGAAACAACAATGAAAAGTAGAGATTTTAACATATATGATGATATTCACTTTTGGAATATTCCTAGTACTTCAATGTTCATAGTCTTAAATGAACATTGAGTATCCTTTTTCACATAATGCTTGTATATGCCTTTATTGCTTGATTGATCTATGCAAATGTACTTTTCTGGACATTTATTCATGTCACATGTGCCTTGCATGACCTTGATCAATGTTCTTGAGATTCTTGGCCTGTATAAGAACAACCTTCTGATCTCTGCTTGAACATTCTGATCTCTGAGCAACATTCTGTTCTAACTTTCTGACCTCAGTGTTAGATCATGAATTCAAATGTCCTTTGATTTCTTGAATCTTGGTATGATTTAAACTTTGTTCCTGTCTTAGTAAAACACTCAAGAGCACAAGTTAAATACCAAAGAATTAATCAAAGTCCATTAATTCTTTAATCATAATGGTTTATTATGTTTAAAATAAATTAGGGATTTTGCCACAACAATCTCCCCCTTTTTGAAGATGATAAACCTATGATTTATGATTAAGGATTTTGATTATATATATTAAGAATATCAGAGCTTGAAAATTTATTTTAATGCTCCCCCTCATTTTTATAATTCATTATGCAGAGTTTTTTAAGAACTTTAAAAAGCTCTCCCTCAATTTCATAATTCATTGCATAAAATAAAAATATGCAGAACCAAAATCAATATTCATTCATTGATGTAAAACATGAAGTACATTACATGATAAATCTTGTTCAAAACAAAAAAGGAATTCAAAGTACATGTGATTAAGCAAAAGATGAAGTTTTATAAACTCCAATAACTATTGATCACTTAGACCTACTTATGGCCTAAAACTAAGAAAAATTTAAGACTTAAATCCTAAAGCTTCTTCCCTTTTAGTCATCTGCAAAAAGGATATGAAGGAAATTCAGAAAAGATTCATGGAGTAGAGTCCCCAGAATCAGAAGAAGGTTCTGAATCAAAGACTGCAGGATCCTAAAAAACTGGAGGTGGAATAGCTAATCCAGGAGCATGCACTTTGAAGTGATGTTCAGAGTCTAAATCCAGCGGATAAGTAGAGAGAGAGAGACAAAGCAATTATACATGTTCCTTCCACATACCGGAAGTAGTCATGTCCCCCTTGCACTTCCGAGGAGAGTTCACTAAAATCAATATCTGGTTACAAATGCTCACTACTCAAAATAGCAAGAGACTTCAAATTACTCAAGCATAACTGCAAGAGATTTCCTATGCTCAAGAACACAATCAAGAGACTTCCTATGCTCAAGCACAACTGCAAGAGACTTCTATTCAAACAGAATTACAAAGAAATTTGTTTGAGGTTGAACGCTTGATATACAATCAGTGGTGTTCACAATACAAATCAGATACAAACTCTTAAGACTCTAGAATTTCTAAGATATGAAATTTGTTAAGAAATTCTAAGTGAACTTTTGATGTGGAACAATTTCAGCAGAGTTTTGGCACTTGTAAAATTGTTGTGAGAGTCTTGCAATTCTTCAGGTCTTCACTCCTTTAAATAGGTCATATCTATTTTTATAGCCTCTTAATTTGAAATAAATATAGAATGAAAAAAATTCAAACTTAATAAGAATACATTGATCCAATTCAATTAGAGCCATCAAAATAGGTCAGCTTATATTGGTCATCCTGCCAACCCGAATAAAATGTAGGGTTTAGCCTTAAAATTTAACCCAAATTTTTTTATTGCTTTTTTCTCTGGTCCTATATAACCTGATACACTTTAGGGATTTCCCTTATGAAAAATGGGTAGCCCGATTAGACAGTGTAACTTAAAATGGAAAATAAATTAGTAATATTTATGAAACGCTAAAACTTTACTTTTTTTAGCCACTCATATATTTTATTTGATGAAAACAATTACAAGGTAGTTTAATGCATAGATACTATAGAAGAAAGAAAACAATTCATGATTTTTTTTAAGCAAAAAAAGTACATGCTTTTATGAATCGTAAAAATTGAAAAGGTCGTAAGTTGCAAGTTGTTAAACTTGAATGGGGTTACGCTGCCCCAAGAGATTCATGTCTTTTTTTCTCTTTTTTTATTTACCTTGCATCAAATAAAAAATACATGTCGCATTTTCACATTACTCATATCTTTCAAATGCATTTTCACATTATTGTTCAAATTTGAATTTAAATTCATATAGAATAAAAAACGGTATAACTCAAGACAATTAAGATTAAAACATGAATCATGAATATAAGTGAATTTGATTTTATTTATTATTTAATGTCATTTAACTAATTGATGTGATCCTAAAATTCTCTCTCTTGACAAGAATAATAAAGTCATTATGGAATAAAAGAACCGAATTAATTTTGGGTTCAAAGTTTTATTTTCGTAGGTCATGATATGTCTGTCTTGTTTTGGCTATATTTGGAGTTCTGAATGTCCGTTTGAGGTGATCTTTAACTCGTTGGAAAGCTTACGAAATTCTCTACATTTCGTCTGTTTGACTCAAGAGAAAATTCGGAATATTTAATGATTTAGAATGAGCTGTAAGTTGAAGACGTGGTTAAAATGTGTAAGCTAAAGAATTAAAGGTGGTGTTTGTGGAATTGTAACGTCTAGACATAATGAGCCTTCACAAATCAATGTGCAAATGAATATGTAACTTCCTCATGCATTGATCAGCCACCAACTTCAATGATCCAATTAAATTGTAACCTCTTTTGTAATAACTAGCCACCTAGGAGTTATAACACTAATTATGCTATGATTCTAAACTTTTCAGCATCCAAGCCTATTTCCTATATAAAGGGGGCAAAAATAATGAAGAGGATAAGTAGAATTTTGATTAAAAAAAAAACACTTTGTGTGTTGTGATAGCTTTGTCTCTTTTTTTGGTTCTGGGTTGAACCAAGTTTATGGAATCTTATCAATGGTTTCCTTACCATTGTGGCGATTCTTCATAGCTTAGCATTCCTTCTTGGATTGGAAGTGAGTGTGACGCCTTCTTTACCATTCCTTTCCCCAAATCCATATTTTTATTTTACTTTTTATCCCTATATGATTTCTGTCCTTCATCATTTGGTATCAGATACAGTATTTTGATTTTTACGGTTATTCTTCTTTAGTCTTCTGATTATTTCATCTTTCTTTTCTTTTCCTCTTTTTAAATATTTAGTAAATAATTCATGCATATATGTTTGGTAAGTTTTAATAGTTCTTCTTTATAATTTAAACTCTAAACAGAAATGAGCGCATTCATCGTCCTCTATTCTCTTATTAATTAATATTCATTAATGAATGATGTGATAAATTCATTAATATTCATCAATGAGTATTGTTATAAGAGAGATTGATAGAAAGGGAAACAAATTAAATGAGGTGTTGAGTGTTCGAAAATTAGGGGTGTTCAGATATAAGGGTTGTTAAGTCATAATTTCCTTCCAAAAATTGAGCTTTCTACTCAAATTTCAAATTATTAGTCTTCTTAAGTTTTATAATTATTAGTTAGTAGACAATTGATAACAACCGATTAAGAGATATAATTTTGTACTGCTCATTCATTTTGCCTTTGTGCTATTTTTTCTTTCGTTTTTATGGAAAAATATTAGTTGTTAGTAAATTGTTGAAAGTGGAGGAAAATGTATTTTTTGAGGGTCGAAGTCGGAAGCTCTAACTTAAATCTCCTTCAATATCTCTTAGCTCACATTTGTGTTATTAATAGTCTCTACAACAAAAATTTGGTCATTCACAATAATTAAAGAGGTAATTATGTTTTGACAATAATAAAAAAGAGATTCTTAAAATAAATGCAATTGAAAATACTCCCTCCGTTCTTTTTTAAGTGTCTTGTTAGGGTGAATTTTTTGTTCCTATTTAACTATCGTTTTGATATTTTAAAGATATGATTTGTCAATTATACCCTTTGTCAATTATTCTTATATTTTTCAATAAAACTAATTAATGTTATATATTTGAAAACTAAAGTTTGTTTGTTTTGTTTTAAAACAAAATTTGTTTCTTATTATCTTAAAATTTATACAAAATTTTGTTACCTATGATAATAGTTCCATGAAGAGTTAAAATTCTATAAATAACATGAGTAATACTTGTTAAAAATTTCAAGAGATATGCACAATATTTAGAAAATTGAAAATTGTTTGTTATAAAAGAAAGATAAAGGAATTTATTGGAGAAAGAGAGTAGTAACTAACAATTGTTTGTTACATATTAAATTTATTTGAAAGATAAAGTGTGCAAAAAAAAAAGGAAATTATTAGTGGGTTAAAATGAGGGTATAATAGAAAAAAAGTGTGCAAAAATACATTTTCCTATTTTTGTGTTAAAATTCTAAAACGTCTAAAAAGAAACGGAGGGAGTAATAAGTAAAAAAGGAGACAATTATATCTCAGACAATAATTATAAAAAAAAATAAAAAATTGATCCCCTGACAAAGTATTTTTAAGCATAGTGAGATAGAGACTAAAGTTTTCGATTTATTTTTTTGGACTAAAATGTGCCTTTATTTTTGAGTAAATTACACTCCCCTCCCCTCTAAGATGCTTGAATTACACTCCCATCCCCTCTTATGTTAAAATATACAATCCCCTCCTCTCTCATTCAAAACATATTAGAAAACTTTTCACACCCCTCCCCTAAGAGAAGCTTGAATTACATTACCCTCCCCTCTTATGTTAAAATCTACACTTTACTCCCTCAATATTTTTTTTTATTTCTAATAATCTAGCAAAAAATATTAATAATCTAACACACTTCGAAAAAAAGTTGTATTACGGGTCTACTTTAATATAATAAAAAATTGAATACATATTTTTCGCTATTTTTTATTCACAATTTCATTAACATGTAGTTTTAAACCCTATTATAAAATATGAAACAACCCAAAATAAAATTAAAATATGTAAAAAAAAATTCTAAAGACAATAAAATAGGGTTATTTAAAAGTTAATTTTATACTCTAAATTATAAAATTAATAGCAAAATATTTAAATTTAATTATCATTGACATTTAAATTATAAAAAAATGAATTATTTTTTCTTAAATGATGGTTCAAAATTAAAATATATCATAAAAATATTTATTTATGTTAAATAGATTAAAGTGTAGATCATATTTAATTATTAAGGGAGAAAGTTGTAATTCAAGCATTTTATAAGGGAGGGGAGTATAAACTTTACTTTACAAGGGAGGGGAGTGTATATTTTAACATAAGAGGGGAGGAGAGTGTAATTCAAGCATCTTTGAGAGGAGGGTAGTGTAATTTACTCTTTATTTTTCTTAGGAACTAAATCGGGTTTGAATTTTTATACGAAACTAAAATTCGTCTTCACTCAAAATTCAATTCTGTCCTCCTTCAATATATGTTGACATTTATACAAAAAAATTTACAATATCATATTTCTAATCAATTTTTTTGTTGCTAAATCAAGAACACAATTTAAGGATAATATATGTTGTCCTAACTAAACTCTAATCATTTGTGTTCATATATACTATTGAGACAATTTTACGACCATTTCTGAATACTCCAACATAATGGAAGCTAACACTTAATCTTTGGATCCTGTAGATCTCAACAGATCTGGGTCAGAATCAAAAAACTATAGCAATTATCATTATCAATATTTTGTAGAAACATATAATAACAATTAACTTTCCATTATTGTATTTATGACAATAACAGTGACAATAAAATGATTTCGATGCAAATATATGCCTATGACAACATGTATTGCAAAATAGATAAGAATGCAAACTTTTTTGTCTTTCATTTTTGAAACCATAATGTCTATAAAAGAAAAATTGAAACCTTAACCATTATTTTCTTTATTTGCATTCTCACATATTTCATCTACCACTGACAAAACTTGGTGCTGTTTTTTTTTTTTTTTTTTTTTTTAA
>Ga0315914_1009423_pt1 | contig 12555 bp, 7 predicted proteins | sample MpolenodulesMG_FD_203920 | JGI IMG/M metagenome (GOLD analysis project Ga0315914, IMG submission 203920) | Medicago polymorpha root nodule microbial communities from Los Angeles, California, United States - elongated nodules | ecosystem: Host-associated > Plants > Roots > Nodule | place: USA...
TATTCGGTCATTATTGGCTATTATCAGTTCCCTGTAAATAGGCTGTATCATAATTAGTAAGTTGACCAAACGTTTGTATATATTCCATTCAAATCAATGAGAAAGGCAAGCATTCTATTATCTTACAAAATCTTGATTGATTCTGTAAGTTGGTTTTATACTAACAAGCTTAGAGATGGAGAGTTTACTAGATTGACTAGGTTTATTAATTCCTTTATGTCAATCACAGAACCACAATGCAAAACTATATAATTTTGGGATGACAAAAGATATACCACAAAAACATATGATAGACCCAGATATGGTATATATACAAGGGCCTTATGAAGCCCCTGAGTATACACATATAGGTATCACAATCTTTTTCAAGCCAATATCACGATTATTACAGCTTACCAAAAAAACCTACAATTTTATTCCTAACATCTTTTCGAATTGTCTTTTTTGTGAAGGTCACCTGACCAAAAAGAGTGATGTATACGGTTTTGGGGTTGTTCTCCTGGAAATTATGTCGGGAAAACGTTCATTGGATTATAATAGGCCACGATGGGAACATAATTTAGTTGCGTGGGCGCGGCCATTACTCATCAACAAAGACAAGATCTATCAAGTCATGGATTCCCGTATAGAAGGCCAATACTCGTGGCATGAAGCAACTGAAGTAGCTCGCATTGCAATTCAATGTCTGTCTTTTAGTCCGAAAAATCGACCAAACATTGATGATGTGGTGAGATCATTAGAAAAACTTTAGGATTCTAATGATACAGTGGTTCAGGACATGAAATAATTCAGAATATATGTTTAATATGTGTTCATCAGATTCTCTACTTTGTGTAATATTGAATCATATAAATATCAAGATTATTGAATAAATATTTAGAAATGTGGCTTCCTATATCATGTTCATTGCAATGTTTATCTTGATAGAATCCATCACAATGTTAAAGAACTAGTAAAAAGCATTTTAGGTGAATGGATCACTAGTTGAAGTTAACCACTAATTTGTAATAAGAAAATTCTACACCTATACAAATATATGATGTGAATGTTGTTGTGAATTTGTTGAAAAAATCACACTAATAAAATACTTGATGTCTGGAGTAAATTAATCTCGCAACCAAAATAATGTGGGTGACAGTTATAAACACAAGTAAAAGTATGAAACAACAAGTGAGAGAGAGAGAACACACGAAATTTGTTTACCTAGTTCGGTCCAATACTGACCTAGTCTGGGGGAGAGCAACTTTACGTTCCACTATAATGATGAGTAACTTTATATTAGAGATATAAAAAAAAGGTTACAAGAATAAGTCGTCAAACTTAATTCTACCCAAAGTCCCGAATCTCTTCTCGTGATCAAGAGACTCAATCCTAATAGTGGTTCTCCAAGGTGAATCAATCTCAACCCTAGTGTTTGCTGTCAAGAGAATTCTCTACAAACCCTAGTTTTGATGTTGGCTTCTAAACTCTTGTTTTCTGGATCTCTACACCTCTCTCTTAAGGTTTCATCTGATACAAGGTTTATATTTATTGTAAAAGCATCCCAAAAAAAATTGGAACAAATTTAAACCCAAAATATGTTTATGTTCTATTTCCTGTTGCGTGAAATTGGGCATCGATTTTTGCAAATCAGACGCCGAAAAAAGTCGAAAGGAAAGGCCAGGAATCACAGTCAAAATCAGCCACCGATTTGTCTAAATCGGACCCCGATTTTGCACTCCTTCATAACTCCAAATTATAGAAGAAAAAAAACTGATAATTTTAATATCAAAATGAATGAAATTATTTACTATTATAATATTTTAAATTTATATACCTTGATGAGAAATTCAAAAGAGAAAAACATATTAAGTAAGAAAGTCAGTTTTAGTCAAGAAAATAAAATAAAATAAAAAAGTCTTTAGCGCAATATATATTTTAAAAGTAGCTGTGAAGACAAACATGTTCTTGTAGCTGCTCTTCTGGCTGCATTAGAGACAAGAAGGCCTTCCGATCACTTTGATTTTATTATATTAGTTATACAGCGTTTACCAACCATATGTATCAACGTCTTGTTGAAGCTGCCAGAGTTTTTCTTATACGACGAAGTGGTGTGGTTTTTATAAAATGTTTTATATGAGTCAATGAAATAATAATATTTTATCGATCTTCTATGTTTATTATTTTCATAAAGCTAAAATACATATTTAACGACTATGGTTTTGTTGTGGCTCGTCTCTTTCTTTCAACTTGATGATAAAACAACCAATTAAAGTTTTGACAAAAAAAAATAAAATTAAAGTAGCACCCAGGACAAAAATAATTGTTCACATTTCTTTTCTTCTCTATAATTTCAAGGCCTTGCTTATGCAAACTTATGTAGCTGCTCTCTTCTGGTTGCTTTGTTCTTGAATAAATAATCTCTTCTTCAGGTGTGTTGGTCTCTAATATTTAGAAATGTGGCTTCCTATATCATATGATTACATGTCTAGTTGTGGCTAGTGTACAATTTATGCCTTAATGCTCCTAACAAAAGTTTAATTATTCCATTCCAATATGTATGTGCCATCAAGCTTAGTTATCATTCTAACAATACCAACGTGAGTTAAAAAAAAAAGTAGGGAAGGCATAACTAACTTTCAAAAGTAATTAAATGTCTATTGCAATGTTTTTCTTGTCAAAGTCTCAAGAGGTTATATAATTAGTAAAAAACATGTTAGGTGAATGAATCATGAGTACCGTATGTGTACCATGCACGAGTGCTTACCCGATATGAGTACTATCATGAGTACCGTATGTGTACCCTGTACGAGTGCTTACCCGATATGATACTTCACCGTTTTACAAGTACCCATGTTTCAGAGGTATTATATAAACTCATTCCACTAGAAACCAAAGGGTTAACACACACACAAAAAAAAAAAAAAAAAACTCTTATGGTGTTTTGGTCTCTATTTTCCAAAAAATAGAATTGTATAACAAATTATAGGATGAATAAACTTATTTAAGTCTGTTAAAAATGATAATTAATTTGAAGTTTATATTGAATTTATAATTTACGGGTATGAAGCAACACAAATGTAGCTTATTTGGGTAAACCTGGCATGTCATCCCATGGTGCTACTTTTAGAGATAGCAAAGAAAATTTCGTAGGTTTTTTTTCTTCCTCTAAGAAGATGGTTATTGAAGTAGATTTTGACAGAGGTTGAAAGAATCGTTGGTTAGAAACAAATCTAAGTTGGTTGTGTGGCTTTTAAGTCTAGTCCTTTGGTGCCTTGGAGCCTAAGAAATATTTGGCACAATTGTTTAATCATAATTAGAAATATGAATGTAATAGTTTCTCACATATATAGAGAAGTGAATCAATGTGCTGATGTCTAGATGGTTACTCTTTTGGATATTAGCTAAAGAGTCCTTTGGTAGAAACAAACTCGGTCTTCCATGTTCTATATTATCTTCTTTTCAACTATAAGTTATTGTGACCTGTAAAAAAGTCATATAACTTCTGCATCGAATCTTTGAAGAGGCCTAGAATTAAATGGTATGTAGAGGATTCATAAGTCAACGTCGTTATTTTAACTCATTCTTATTTTCCTTTTGATAGTCTTTTTTGTTTTTACTTTAATAGGTATGACTTTGTATATTAGGATTTTTATTTTGCAAAACTTTGTAGCTTGGGAGAGGCTTTTTTTTTTTACCAAAGAAATTCATATTCATTCAAATTGGCAACCTTTAATTGACCGTATTAAGTCAAGATTATCGGGTTGGAAGAGCAGAAATCTTTCGTTGGGTGGCTGTTTAGTTCTCCTAAAGTCTGTCTTGTCCTCTCTTCCGGTTTACTTTCTTTCCTTCTTCAAAGCTCCCGCAGGTATCATTTCTTCCATTGAATTTATATTTAATTGTTTTTTTTTTTGGGGGGTTGTGAGGAGGTTAGGAAAATTTCTTGGATTAATTGAGACACTATTTTTTCCAAAAAGGAGGAGGGAGGTTTAGGAGTACGAAGGATTCGGGAATTTAATTTGGCTTTACTTGGTAAATGGTGTTGGCGGATGCGGGTTGAAAATAGGAGTTTGTGGTATAGAGTTTTATCAGCTAGATACGGAGAGGTAGGAGGTACAATCACCGAGGAGGGGCAGTTTAACTCTGTTTGGTGGAATAATTTGATCAATGTTAAAAATGGGGCTGGTGTGGGAAGTGGGAGTTGGTTTGATGATAATGTTGGGCGGGAGGTAGGAGATGGTGCCCAAACTTTATTTTGGTGGGATCCTTGGATTGACGGGCTAGTTTTGAAGAATAGTTTCAGCCGCCTTTTTGATCTTGCTACTAATAAAATGACAACGGTGGCTGAAATGTATTCTTTTGGGTGGGAAGTTGAGGGTGAAGCTTGACAGTGGCGGCGTCGTTTGTTGGCTTGGGAGGAAGAGAGAGTCCGAGAATGTTGTGATATTTTATCTAATATTGTTTTGCAGCCTACTCACTCTGACAGATGGATTTGGCACTTGCATGCCTCCAACAGTTATACAGTCACAAGTGCTTATAATCATCTCTTGACATTCACCAGTAACAATTTGGCGGTTACTCACATTACTGAAATTTAGAATAAGGAAGTGCCTCTGAAAATCAGCCTCTTCGCTTGGCGCTTGTTACGTAATAGATTACCAACAACGGACAATTTAATCAAAAGACACATTTTACATCCGAATGCGCAGTTATGCGTGGGTGGATGCAGCTTGATAGAAGATGCAAAACACTTATTCCTCTCTTGTGATTTTTTTGGCAAGCTTTGGTATGGTATTTCTCACTAGCTTGGTTATCACTTAGTGTTTCTTGAAAATGTGTCAGATCATTTATATCAATTTAGCACCTTTAGCGGCTTCTCTAACAGCAAACGCTCAGCTCTGAATCTTATTTGACTATCTTGTGTGTGGGTGATCTGGCTTGAAAGGAACGCTCGAATATTTCACCAAAAAGAAGCTTCATTTAATCAACTATTAGATAAAGTTAAGCTTCAATCATACTGGTGGATGAAAGCGAACCGCCCTAGCTTTGTGTTCTCCTACCATTCGTGGTGGTTGAACCCTTTACCTTGTTTGAGTATATTTATGTAACAGGGTAGTTTTTTGTTCCTGTTTTGACTGTTTCTGCATTCATGTAATTGACTCTCTCAGCTGGGGTTTTGGCACTTCCTTGTGCTGAAATCTCCAGGCTTTCAGTATTTTAATCCATTTTAGTTTCTTCAAAAAAAATAAAATAATATTGCCTACAAATAATATGGCAAAGTTAAAGTGACTGAAATACTCATGCCTTCAGAAAATCAAATATCACCGCAACAAGACGGTGAACAACTCACTTCCGCACTCATACGACAAAATCAAGAAAGAAAACCTTGATCTATATGGATAAACTACTTATTTTGATTAAAAGAAAGGAAAAAGTATGCAAATAGGTGGTTTCATGACAACAACAAAAAAGTGACCCATAATCACCCATCTCCGGTGAGTGAAGAAGAAGAAAAAAACTTGGAAAGAATGTGGAGTTTCTTTATCTGAGAGAAAAGATGGAGTTTTTTTTATTTGAGGGTGTGTTTGATTAAAGGATTTAGGGACAAAATAAAACGTTTTTTCTAACACACCTTTCGTAAAAATAGGTGGGTGTATTGTAGTATTCACATATATATGTATATATGTTTGTCTAACATGGGCAATATTGCACATGTTAAAACAACTAAAAGTAGTAATTTTATTGAAAAACAACAACAATTTATTAAAAAAGCTACATATTTAATATAAAATGAACAAGTTTCAAGACAAAGTTATTATTTTAAACTTTTTAACATGTGCAAATTTGCACATGATAGAAAAGTCATATATGTATGTATGTATGTATGTATGTATGTATGTATGTATGTATGTATGTATGTATGCGGTACTTTGAAGTTTGGTTGAATATATACTCATCGTTCAATATCATTTATATTTTTATATTAATTTATTTTAAAACAAATTGAAATTTTGAATGAACTTTACCTACATGGTATGCAAGGTTGTATCTGAGGCAGGGCAAGTAGGGCGATCATCCTAGACCCTAAAAAATAAATTTAAATTTGGGCCAAATTGTTTTTGTTCTATTAAGGCCAAAACTAAAAACAATACTTAAATTCTAAAAGGATGTGAGATGTTAATGCAAATTATCATTTTATTTTAAATTGAAAGTGTTGCAAATATCTTTGTCAAAATATATATGTTGACAACAACATTTGAAATTCTTGACTTTGTCAAAATTGCATACCGTTATATAAATGTTTCAATTGCTTATCGAATTCTCTTAATTATGCCGATGACCTTACATATACAAAAAAAATAAAAAAAAACGATGTTAAATTTGTCAAAAAAACTACTTGAGACCGTTATTGTCGCAAAAAAGATTAAATGGTCATTATTGAAAAAAGATATGATAGAACTTATTGATGTAGACACGGTTATTTATTACTTTCCATTTTGAAATGCTCCTAAAAATTGTTTTGAATGAACATTTGGATATTAAATAAAAAAATTCAATGTTTTTGTAAGAAGTTTGAAATTTTTATTAGATTATTTTTTAGCATGATAAAAACTATTATCTTCAAGTAAATTTTTTGAGGTATCATCTTCACGTAAATTATTTTCACACTTTGAAAATTCAATTTTTTTATATATATTTATTAGTTAGGCCTAAATTAAGGGTTCGTCTTAAGCCACCAAAATCTTAGAAAGAGCTTTGATGGTATGACTTACCGGTCAAACTTCAAAGTGTTTAGGAATTTATCATATATCAAAAGTAGCTGTCAAGACAAAACATCAGACATATGATATATGATTTAACAAATAACTTCTAAGAAAAGAACCCATTAAGACATATGACCCCATTCACACAGACCACATACTTTTCAGCACCTACTTATTATTATACACAACAACAGTTGTGTTGACTTGGTAGTTATGTCCTAAGTCCTTCCTGTGTGGAAAAACTATTGATTTCACACGTTCCCGTTTGTTTTTCTTCTCTTTAATTTCCAGGTTGTGTCAAATTGAAAAATTGACGGTACTTGTAGCCGCTAATCTGGTTGCATTGGGAGACAAGAAGGGGTCCAATCCAAAAGTTCTTTGTAATTGAATTAGTTTTATGTTCATGGCTTGCTGCTTTAGTGCAAGGGTCAAAGTTAAGAGTTCTACACATAATGGTATGGCAAATGTTATTCTATCTTTGCTGCTTTGTTACTGACCTAGTCTGGAGGAGAGCAACTCTACGTTCCACTATAATGATGAGTAACTTTATATAGAGATATAAAAGAAAGGTTACAAGAATAAGTCTTCAAACTTAATTCTACCCAAAGTCCTGAATCTCTTCTCGTGATCAAGAGACTCAATCCTAATAGTGTTTCTCCAAGGTGAATCAATCCCAACCATAGTGTTTGTTGTCAAGAGAATTCTCTACAAACCCTAGTTTTGATGTTGGCTTCTAAACTCTTGTTTTCTGGATATCTACACCTCTCTCTTAAGGTTTCGTCTGATACAAGGTTTATATTTATTGTAAAAGCATTCCAAAAAAAATTGGAACAAATTTAAACCCAAAATATGTTTATGTTCTATTTCCTGTTGCGTGAAATTGGGCACCAATTTTTGCAAATCAGGCACCGAAAAAAGTCGAAAGGAAAGGCCAGGAATCACAGTCAAAATCAGCCACCGATTTGTTCAAATCGGACCCCGATTTTGCACTCCTTCATAACTCCAAATTATAGAAGAAAAAAAACTCATAATTTTAATATCAAAATGAATGAAATTATTTACTATTATAATATTTTAAATTTATATAACTTGATGAGAAATTCAAAAGACAAACATATTAAGTAAGAAAGTCAGTTTTAATCAAGAAAATAAAATAAAATAAAAAAGTCTTTAGCGCAATATATATTTTAAAAGTAGCTGTGAAGACAAACATGTTCTTGTAGCTGCTCTTCTGGCTGCATTAGAGACAAGAAGGCCTTCCGATCACTTTGATTTTATTATGTTAGTTATACAGCGTTTACCAACCATATGTATCAACGTCTTGTTGAAGCTGCCAGTGTTTTTCTTATACGACGAAGTGGTGTGGTTTTTATAAAATGTTTTATATGAGTCAATGAAATAATAATATTTTATCGATCTTCTATGTTTATAAAATGTTTATTATTTTCATAAAGCTAAAATACATATTTAACGACTATGGTTTTGTTGTGGCTCGTCTCTTTCTTTCAACTTGTTGATAAAACAACCAATTAAAGTTTTGACAAAAATAATTGTTCACATTTTCTTTTCTTCTCTATAATTTCAAGGCCTTGCTTATGCAAAATTATGTAGCTGCTCTCTTCTGGTTGCATTGTTCTTGAATTAGCTCTATGTTCATGGCTTGCTGCTTTAGGACAAGGGACAAAGTTGAGAGTCCTGCACATAATGGTATCATTAATTTTATTCTATTTTTCCTTTTTTCCCTTATTTTAATTTTCTTAATACTTTTATTTTTGAAGAATAATTTTCTTATTACTTGGTCAGCTTATATTTGTCATCTACATTTTTAATGCATTTTTTAGCTCTATTTGCGTAAAGAGGATTTTTTTTATAAATAAATCAAAAAGACTTGCTTCACATAATTTATGAGTTATATTTTGAGATCCAATGCATTACATGATATATTGCAATAATGTTGTTATACATTCTATCAAATGATTAAACTCAAGTGATTAATGAAATCTACAAAGACAGATTGTTCTCAAGAATCAGGGTTTGATTTTTGTGTGAAACAATTTTTTGTCAGACTTAACTTACTTTCTATCGGAACTCTGTATTATATAAACTCATTCCGCTAGAAACCAAATGGTTAATACAAAAATAAATAATCTCTTCTTCAGGTGTGTTGGTCTCTAATTTCCAAAAAAAAATAGAACTGTATAACAAATTATAAAAAATGGTATGGCAAATGTTATTCTATTTTTCCATTTTTTATTTTTTAACTTTCTTAATTTGGTTCAGCTGATATCTGAGCTCTATTTTTTTGTTTTTAATAAACTAGTTTTGCGTTCAATTTTCTTAAAGATCTTTTTTTTAATACACCAAAAAACTTTTTTTTAACTGTATTGAAAAAATTGGTAGAAAAATAGTTGCCAGAATATTGCATAAAAGTTAGTTCATGTTTCTATTATGACATGGACAGGTTTGAATTCAAAGGTTGTTGGAAGAGAAGAGGTTGTTTCGAGTGGTTTGAGCAACAGGGAATCCTCTTCAACTGTTCTGCTAACTTCAAGGACTGAGGGTGAGATATTACATTCCAACAATTTGAAGTGTTTCACATTCAATGAGCTTAAAACTGCAACAAGGAAATTTCATCCAAGTACTGTATTGGGTGAACATTCGTTTGGTAGAGTCTTTAAGGGGCGGATCGATGAGCACACGCTAGCTCCTACTAAACCAGGTACTGGTTTTGATATTGTTGTGAAGATGTTTAACCAAGAGCGCAACCAGGGACATAGTGAATGGTTGGTGAGTGTCGCTTACTTTTATTTTGAAGTTCGGAAAATATCAAATTAGTTTATGAACCTTGTTTTTTGTGGAAAATTAAATAGATGGTGACAAATGAGAATTTTGATTTTGACTATGATGAGACTAATTAAACCTTGTACTTCAGGCAAAAATCAATTACCTTGGGGAGCTTCGTCATCCTAATCTCGTGAAACTGATTGGTTACTGCTTAGACGATTCCTATCGGATTTTAGTATATGAATTTGTGGCCAAAGGAAATTTGGTTAATCATTTGTTTAGACGTATGTTGTTAATTAACCTACTTTTATAATTGTATTTTTTATATAATGAGTTTTTATATGTTGACTTCATTTACAAGTTAGTATCTTACACCACTGAAAATCTCATATCTCTAATGTTTATGGAGCAGGCTTTTCTAACATTCTACCACTCGCTTGGAAAATTCGTATGAAGATAGCTCTTGATGCTGCCAAGGGTCTTGCATTTCTACACAGTGATGAAGCGGGAAAGATACATGGAGACTTCAAAACTTCAAAAATCTTGATTGATTCAGTAAGTGGATTCATTGATTTTACAAGCTTAGAGAAGGATCTTTAATAGTTAACCAAGTTTGTAAATTTGTTTATGTGAATTACAGAACTATGATGCAAAACTATCCTTCTTTGGGTTGGGAAAAGATAGATCAGATAGTAATATGTCCGACTACGATATGGTGGATATGGGCCCTCAAATTAACACGACACTTGAGTATATAGACACAGGTACCAAATTCTTTTTCAAGTCAATATTGGCAGTTTCAGTTTTCTTTATACGATGTCCTTTGACATGGCCCCTCCGCATATGTGATGTATGTATTTTGATATTCAAATAATGCAACACTTTATTGTATTTTGATATGGCGCCTGTGCCGTTGTTCTTCACTATATTTAGGTCTATATTAATTATGGAATTAATGATTATTACATCTTACCAACAACAATATAAATCATAAAACCTAGAATTTTACTTTTAACCTTTTTCTCATTGTCTTTTTTGTGAAGATCACCTAACCAAGGAGTGTGATGTATACAATTTTGGGGTTGTTCTCCTTGAAATTATGTCAGGCAAACGTGCATTGGATAGTAACAGACCGCTTCAGGAACATAATTTAGTTGAATGGGCCAAGCCATTACTCAAAAGCAAACATAAAATCTCTCAAGTCATAGATGTTCGTATAGAAGGCCAATACTCCTCGCGTGAAGCAAAGAAATTAGCTAAGGTTGTAATTCAATGTCTGTCTGAAAGACCAGAATATAGACCAAAAATAAAAGAGATTGTGAGATCATTGGAAAAACTTCAGGATTCCAATGACACAATTGGTGGAGTGGGGAGCTCTTAATCTTGATTCTCAAGCAGCTATTGTTTAGAACAACATGAAAAAAGAGTCAATGAATCTTTAAGTACAGAATGTAATTCTAATTTGAGTTCATCTCCGTCTTCTCATCTTAGTAAACAGGAAATTTTTGGACATACTACAAATATCTACGGAGGTGGTGTTCCTATGTGTAAGAAACAAATGAAATGTAATATTGATATAATGCACATCATGACAATAACATAAATCTTAATCATAGCACCATGACATGATCAATTTATCCTAGATCAAGTGCATGAATAGTCTAATAGGTTGAGAGGCTTCTTCACCTAATAGTTTAATCACATTTTTCAAGTTCATCTAACAAGATAATAATTTATAGGTTTAAACAGAAATGAAATCATATATCTAAATTAATTTATTGTGTGACATTGTGTTGTTCTTCATCTTGTGTGGTCTAGTTTGATTTGGGGTCTTGTGGCAGTGTTCGTTTAGTTTCTATTGAAAGATCAACCTTAAACAATTACATATGTAATCAATGACTTGGGCGTCATATTGCAGATCCGGAGACATGAGTAATAGAGTACTGTCATTTTGATTTTATCATAATATAGTTGCAGACATTTTGTCGTTGGTTCTATTAACTTAGATTTTGTGAGCGATATTAAATATGTGGTTGTATTCGATGTACTATATCAATTTGAATGAATAAAAATCATTTGTTATTGTAAAAACATATATATTTTATTTAGTATTAAAGTACTTTTAAACAAAATATTTCGAAAACAATATTTCCATTTTTTATTAAAATTAAAAAAGAAAATCCATGATTGTTCTTTTGTGCAAAAAAGAGAGAGTAACTTGAGAACCAAGAGAAAGAAAAAAATATATAAGACTTCAAATATTTCCCATTTTACCACACACTATTAAGTGCAGAGAAATGAAAAATCATTATTAGTATTGTTATTTTCTTTCAAGACAAAAACTAAACCTTTTAACTTTTAAAACTTTCATTCTAATCATTGTTAAAAGTTAATTAAATTCATAACTCCCTGTCGGAATGATATTCTATTTTTACTACTTCGGTAGAACCGTGCACTTGCGGTTTTACTCATCATTCATCAGATTGTCGACTTTGTGGAATATTGAATCATATAAATATCAAGATTATTGAATAAATATTTAGAAATGTAGCTTCCTATATCATGTTCATTGCAATGTTTATCTTGATAGAATCCATCACAATGTTATAGAACCAGTAAAAAGCATTTTAGGTGAATGGATCACTAGTTGAAGTTAACCACTAATTTGTAATATGAAAATTCTACACCTATACAAATATATGATGTGAATGCTGTTGTGAATTCGTTGAAAAAATCACACCAATAAAATACTTGATGTTTGGAGCAAATTCATCATGCAACCAAAACAACGTGGGTGACAGTTATAAACACAAGCAAAAGTATGAAACAACAGGAGAGAGAGAGAGCACACAAAATTTGTTTACCCAGTTCGATCCAATAATGACCTAGTGTGCGGGAGATCAACTCTACGTTCCACTATAATGATGAGTAACTTTATATAGAGATATAAAAGAAAGGTTAGAAGAATAAGTCTTCAAACTTAATTCTACCCAAAGTCCCGAATCTCTTCTCGTGATCAAGAGACTCA
>Ga0315914_1009426_pt1 | contig 12552 bp, 5 predicted proteins | sample MpolenodulesMG_FD_203920 | JGI IMG/M metagenome (GOLD analysis project Ga0315914, IMG submission 203920) | Medicago polymorpha root nodule microbial communities from Los Angeles, California, United States - elongated nodules | ecosystem: Host-associated > Plants > Roots > Nodule | place: USA...
GCATTTTTTATTATTTCATTTTTTATTTATCTATATTATAATTGTATGTGCCCATGCCATGCTATTCAGGTTTCAGATTTCATGTTCTTTGTTATTTTTCTTGATTTCTTTTGATAAAATCATTGGTTGTAGTGAGAGCATTCTGAACCTTTTAAATAGTTTCTTGCTCTGTAGTTTGGTTCATAAATAAAATCAACTTATTTTCCCTTTCCCTGAAGTGATGTGCAACAACCAAGTCATTGTTTAAGTATTTAAAAGAAAGGATGTGCAACACTTAATTGGTTCGAGCAATATGAGAATATATTGAGCTTTAGGTATGCGAACAAATTAAATGTAAGCACACGTGTCGTTGTCGTGTCAGATACCGGAATACATTGTACACCAACATCGACACATGTTATACACCAACGTGTGTTGAAAGCCGGACACTTCTTCAATCGAAAGTGTCGGTGCCACATACCTTATTTATGCATCAGCTGAGTGTTTTCACAACATTTTGAAAAGGATCACGTTTTCAAAAGAAAAATAAATAAAAATCATTCTTAAATCATTCCCAAAACTCAGTTCTCAAATAGTTTGTTTCGTGATGCTTTGGAGTTTTAATGAGACATGTGTGTTGTAAGGAAAATTTGAAGAAGAATCATAAAAAGATGTTAACTAAACTTCAGAACACTTCAATGGAGCATAACCAAGTCTGCATTCTTTGTATCATGCAAAATCTGAAAATTCTGCTATTAATAGTTACTAAATTTCCAAATCCAAAGACAATTCCACTTCTTCAACTCCACTCACAGTATAACTTCCCTTTAAAGATGCAAAACTTTCAACAATTGAATACCTTTAAGTTTCAATTTTCTTCATGAACGATTTCTTAATGATCTCATAAGTAGGTTAAGAAAAAAAGTTAAGGTTGTACCAGTATCAATTATTGTACCACGAACACCTTCTTCTTGTTCTAGAAAATTCCAAATTCTATACTTAATTTCACTAATTTTTAATGGTATCTAAAATACGAAAGTTTTGGAATTGCGGATTTCACGAAATTGATAGAGGGAGAGAAATTAAGAAGGCACAAAACAGGGGAGAGAAAACGGACGTTAACAATTAAGGGTTAACTTAAATGATTTGGAAATTTAATACAGGTGTCATATTTTGATTGGGGAACAGCAAAAACTGCACTTATAGCACTGTGCATAAGTTTTGTCCTTCAAATTAACTCCAAAATTCTTCCACTAACCAAATGCATATACTACAGCCCTTTCATATTTTTAGGGATAATTCCAATGCGACAGCTACTGGACATATAGTAAATGCCACCTGTTAAACTCTTGGTTATGGGGAATTACCATGCCATCGTAAATCTAAGAAATAGAAAATCCAAAACGGTGGACCGCTTGACTATAAGCATACGCTTTGATTGCAAAAGTTTGATGGGCTCTATGCTTTCTCTACACTTTTCAAAGCACTTTGCCCCACAAAACCATCTACCATGCGAATGTACAAATAAGACATTTTTTAATACACTACCCATATTTCTTCTCTATATATGAATTGTTTGATAATCATGTCGCTGGTTTTGTGTTCTCCTCTGCATGATATGTGCATTTAATTTGGTTTTCCATCTTTTTCGCTTGCAGCGGTGAATGAGCGCGGTTTGCTAGAGATCGAGTCCAAGTAAGGGTGTGTTTGTTCCTTTCTCTCACTTTATATCTGTTTGATAAAGTGATTTACATTTTAAGTTTGAGAGGCATGGTTTAATTAACAAACAGCATCTTGACATTTTAATTAATTTTCACCACACAACTTTTTTGTATAATTTGTTAGTTGTATTATGCATGAAATCATTGTTTTTTTTTTAATTTTTTATGATCATGGTTTTTTAAGGATCATTGTTCTATTTTTATATTTTGCATATCTATAATATTAAACAACCTTGGCATTTCTTGAAGAGCTATCAAGAAGGGTGTCGCACTGCTGGTGGAACAATGAAAAATATTTCAAATAAAAGGTATGAATTGTTTAAGAAAACTTACTGTAATTTTTGCGACTTAATGTATAACTTTCAAAGCTAAATGAAAATATATTGAAAAAATGTTTATTTTCAAATTATTAGATGATGTTAAGATTATCATCTATTTTTTGTTTATTTTTCTCTCTAATAGTTATGATAATCTTCTTCATGATGGCGGTTTTAATTTGGTAATGTTTGGATGAGTCTTTTGCTCTAAACTTTTATTGATGAATATCATGTCCTTTGGTTTTTTTTATTTTTTTAAAGGATGATGTCCTTTGCTAAATACAATGAAAACGAGCTTAACACATTCTAATATGATTGTTCAAACTTACACATATTCTAATGACTGTTTTCTTTAGGGTATTATTTTGTTCCTCACTCTCGGTAGCATTTCATTGTATTCATGTTGTTAAAGATTTAATAATTTATTGACTTAATTCTGCATGTATAATTTTTATATCATGGTTTTAGTTGGCTTTTATTTCACTTATATTGCAGGAATGTTGGAATTGATACGTATTACCTTAGTATTCTAAACTTGAAGATTGATTAAATTGAAGAATATTATCATGGAAGCAGCGATAGATTTAATATGAATAATAGTGTAGTAGCTTATTATTGTTTTGTTGACCACATTACTTAGGATTGTGTTTGTGTTTGATTTTTTTTTTTAACAGACCAAAATAAAACTTATAATAAACGATAAAAGATACTCCTCTCATTGAAATATGAGTTTGTAAATTTAATTTGACATCTATATATTGGCTTTTGAACTAAGTAAAGAATTCCATGGCATAAGAAACGGTATGATAATTTTGCTATCAGATGAAGACTGTGCTTACATTGATAGTACTTTGAATGTAGTGTATAAGGAATTTTTTCGAAATTTGTATAAATCTTATTACTTTCCTTATCATTGAATTTAAAGTTATGGCATTTGAATATTAAGTTTGAACTATAAGATGTATTTTTGCGTCTCTATACTACATTTGCATTGTATATGCACGGGTGAGAAGTCTAGTATCAAATAAACAGTTTATATCTCTAATCCCAATTTCGTGGTTTTTACTGGCTCAAGAATTCTACTCATCAAATTCAATAAAAGACTGTTTTTATTTGTTCTGGCCTCTAAAAGACTAAAATGTCAATTTAATGAGATATTTTTTATTCATAATCAAAACCTTTTTCTTCTACAGTTTTTCAGAATCAAAACCTAAGAATGCAAGAAAGAAATTGGATAAAAATCATAAAGGGTTTTACAAACGAAAAAAAAAACTATAAAAGTATCACTGAATCACATCCCTAAATTCTTATAAAGGCATTGATTCGGGGTTGAGTCTTCTTTTAGGTTGGTGGCTGTCAAAAATTCTTCAGCAGGCATACGCTTTTCATATTGAGATTGTCGTATCACTGTGCCGTTTAAAAAGATGGAGTATATAATGAGCATTAATAGCAATTGATCTCAACCATTAATTAATATTAAAATTAAACTCTTTATATATATATATTAAAAAAAAGTTCACGAAAAAATTACGAAGCATGTGTTGGGTATTTGTGTTGTGTTTGAATTATTTTTCCTATAGCAATATTAAATAACTAACTTTCGTATATTGAGTGAATAAATAAAGGAACTTTCCACTACTCTCATAACTTCCGTGTATTATGCAACGTAGTGTATTATGATTGGTGAATTACTATCGTGATATCTTCGTGAATTTTTAAATAACGATCCTCTGCCAAATAAAAAGCACATTAACGGTTTGTGAACTGAACTTAATCATTTTTTATTTTTTTTAAACTAAACAAGAGTGGCTCAATTCAGTTCATGAACTATCGTTGTAGTTTTGATTTGGCGGTTTTTTTTTAAACGATGTTTACCCATGCTATTTTGCCAAATTTTGGTTTGGTCTACAAAAGAATTTGGAAATTCCACCTTACCACTAGAAGATTATTTGATTTGTAAAATGACTTATATGATGTTTTCCTTATATTTTCATCTTTTTGTAAAATTGGTCCCCCTATTTTAAAATTCAACAATTTTTGTCCTTTTATAAAAAAAATTGTCTAAAATATGGTGATATAACATGTTTTAAATGGTGTTTTCAAGGGAATTTTCCTATGATTTCATCGATGTTGATATTTTCTCATCTTCAGATCACATACCATGACATTTAAAATCTATCACATCGTTTTTTTTTAGTTAAAGAATATAGTATAGGGACCAAAACTGTCAAATTTTAAAATAGGGGGACCAATTCCACAAAATGATGAAAATAGAGGGACCAAAACTGCAATTAAGCCTATTTTTTATTTTATGTCCACATGTCATTTTTATTATTGGGAACTTCTACGGTACACTCACAAATTAAGGTGTATCGGTACTCCTACTTCAAAAATCTTTAAATTAACCATTATTTTTATGGAATAAAGAGCTATTTGTTGATATTTATATTTTAGAAAATGTCATTTCATAAGAAAAAATATCATTTCATTGTTTATAAAAATCATACTAATTTTTTTTACATTTTGTTGTTAAAAAAATCAAAATTCGTCATCATGAGTACTAAAAATTTAGAAAAATTAAATTTTTATTTCGTTGACGTTTTTGGTAAATAAGATTTAATTATTAAAATTATAGGTGATAGAAAACAAATTTTCTCTTCAAAAAATAATACATTTAACTATTAATTTATTGATTTGGTGTACCAATACACTCAAATATTTAAGTGTACCATAAAATTTGCCTTTATTATTTTCCCCCTTTCCTTTTCTTCACTATTTAACTCTTAAAATAACAAAACAAAATCTAAAAATCAAATTAAAATAGAATAGAATACTAATAATACATTCTTTTACAAAATTCATCATCTTCTTCCGACCAAACAGCACATATCCAGAGAAATTCATCAAATTATTCATCACAAATCCAAAAGGTCACCAATAAATTCTCAAATTACTTAAATCATTGATAAAAAAAACCGAGAAAATTATTCACTACCCTTTTCACATTGCAATGTTTGATTTGAGATACTTCATGACAAAGCTATTCCAATTCCAATATCAATCAATTTCTTCAATTTAATTTCACCAGCACATACAACACGTATTCCTCCTCACATTCAATTTGAATGCCCAAAATATGGTAACAATCATAGATTCTTCTTCCTTCTCACAACATCCTTACTTTCGATGACACTCATACCAACCCAGGAGAAGAAGTATCCTCACATTTAATGTAATGAAGGGAGTCAAGAAAATAATTATTTTATCAATGTATTGATTTTCTTATAAAAAAAATTGAGTTTTCGTTTGTTAATGATGATGTTGAATGTGAGAGATGAATGTTTGATGTTGATAACAAAGATATGATTTTTGTTTGTTGATGATAATTTTTTTTAATTCTATATAAATTTTCTAATTCATTTAATAATTAAAAAGCCAAGTGAAATTAAAACGAAACTATATAAGAATTAATAACACACACTTAGTTTAGCATGTCACTTATATGCAACTTTCATCGGTCAAAAAACGTACTTCCATTTTATCTATTCGTGTTTGACTTAAGAATAGATAAATGAGCAATCACCGTACATGTCATTTTTCTCTAATCACATCGCTATCATCAACCCAAGGAAAATACATTACACCTTCAAAAAAGTTGTTAACCTTAAGCATTCTATGAAAAACAACCGTGTGCTATTCGTCTAAAATAAAGGAAAAGAATCAGACCCCCTGAGAATAAGTTTAGAAATGTTTGTCGGATTTTTTTTATAGAGAAAATGTTCAGATATATGTATGACGTGCTTAATATATATGCTCGGTAAGTATACATTTTTTACAATATTCTAAATTTTATATGATTATTTCAAAATGAATTTTATATTTTAAATTATAAAATTAATAATAAAATATTTAAATTTAATTATCATTGACATTTAAATTATAATGAAATTGTCTTGGACCTGCCAGAAGGTCAATTCCAATGACACGTGGACCAAAAGTCTACCTGACTAAGGAGCATCGCCTAAGGGAGCATGCCAACAGCGATGCACATCGCCCCACTGAAGCACGACTCTGTGCATCAGACATCGTACATGTGTCCTCCAACGGGCGCTTGATGAAGCGGGGCACTTCACAAAGATGGTTACTCTCACACACTGCCAATATAAGTGTGAGTTAGCTTCACCCCCAAGGTATGATTCACTTTTCCCACACTTTTCGCACATTTCATCTCATTCACTGATTTAAGTATTGGAATGCTAACGTACCTGCAAGCACCTTTCGTCCCACCGTTAATATTCATCGTCATCGTACCAGAGCACTTTTTGTCACCGTTGTCTCCATCAGTTCCTCACCAGATATCATAAAAAGCAATTGATATCATAAAAATATTTAATTATGTTAAAATATATTAAAGTGTAATGCATATTAAATTATTAAGGAGGGTTATAATTCAAGCATCTCATTGGATGGGGTATAAAATTTTCATTTTAAATAAGGGAGTGTATACTTTAAAATAGAAAGTAATTCAAGTTTATTTTAAAGAGGAGAGTGTAATTTACTCTAAATAAAAGTTGACCCAACTTTATTTCATATTTAAGGTGGAAAAGAAGTGCTTTTAAATAGGCAAAAACTGCATTTTAGTTTAAAGTACAATTTTTTTATAAATTATGGTGAGTCATTGTGATTTACAAATCTATGGTGATTTCAATTATGACTTCTAAGGTTCATGTGGGAGAAGAGTGATTGTACACATATAATTTTTAAAGAAAGACACAATAATGAGCCGAATTCTCATCAAAATGAAATGAATGCTAAGATTATGCATATATCGGAGTGTACTCTACAGTAGAAAGAAGACCAAAAAACATTGATTGGTACTACATATATCAATAAGTTGTATGTTCTTTTTTAATTAAGGAGTGCTAGGGACACACTCTTTTGACACACTCCAATAATAATAAGCCATGTCATCCATGTTTTTCTATTCTTTTACCTATTACCGGTTGCACGGGTTTTATGAAACAAGGTCAACAATTTTTTTGAACTAAAAAAAAGTCTGCATCCTTTCTGTCTCTCTCCATACTCCATTGCGTCTTCAGATTTTTCCATGAATCCTTCTGGTCTGATCCGAGTTCTATCGTATTTCTCGCGAAGTTCGATCTGTCTCATCTCAGATTCCGTCGGCATCGTATTTGTGGTAAGATTGGGTGGCCTTTTTGTGTCTATTCTCTTTGTTTTAAGCTCCTATGGTTTCAATTCAACGTCTTGGTTGGGAAAGAGATATATATATTTTTCAAGAGTTCCAATTTTTTATGACATTGAGTTAGTACCAGTTTTGGGTTTTTCTATCCCGGGCTCCCTTTACGTTGGTGCCGATTTTAGGTTTGAGAATTGGGTATCAATTTTGATTTCAATTCAATTGATTATCAAGGAGGCTTTAATGAGAAAATCAAGGAACATAATTGTTAAAAGTTTTCATCCTCTAATGCGTCAGAATCTTATTATTGGGATGAAAGCAACGATTTCATGAAGCAGAAGAGAAGAGTTTAGAGACAATCTGGGTAGGAGGTTGGAGTTGAGAAGATGAAGAGTGAAATATTAAAAAATACGTATTTTATCTCAATTGAACCGGTAACAAATTAAAGAATAAAAAATTATGGATGACATATCTCATTATTATTAGAGTGTGTCCCCATCATTTCTCTTCATAATAACTTCATAATTAAGTGTGCTTAACTTCAATAAATAATTAGGATAGATGATGACCTAAATAGTTACGAGGAATTGTGTGATGAAAAGTTAACATATTGAAAAGACTCGTGTTACTTAATGTCGCACAAATTTATCATCAAGTTACTATTTTTCAACTCTATAACGATCTTCCCTATACTTGATTTTCATAACATTGGCAATCACCACTCCAACTCCAAACCACGTGGACAGCTCATATAAAATCACAAACAAAATTCCATTTGTATCCTGAAGAAGAATATGCACTGATCACGAAGGATCTTTTATGGTAAACCTTCGATTGATCTCAACCGTTCGATTAAGTAGATACATTTCAGTTACAATGATAGCACAAACCGAATTTCCAAAAAAAAAAAAAACCCACAAAGAGTGGCAAAGTGAATTCTGTTAGAAATGTGTTGAATACGTTTTGATTTTCCCTCGCACCAAACAAAAATATGCCTTCTACAATTGCAGCTATATAAACCTTCAACCTCTCTCTCTTCGATCATTCTCTTTTATCTTTCTCTCTCTTCGATCATTCTTTTTCACCTTTCTCATTTTTCTTTGAATAATCCAATTCGTTTTTTAGCGCCGTTATCGTTTTCACTTTTCACCTGTGTACCTTCTTGAATGTTTTTTCTGTGCTCTGAAAATGTAGACATTAATTAATGTTTGTAATGATTATGAATGTTTCTGTTAATCGTGATCTTCATCACGGTTGTGTAGGTTTTTCAATTTTTCTTAGATCTGTTTCTTTAATTCACATTAATTTATGTTTCTGCTATATATTGATTTGAAATTGTGCACGTTAGTTAATGCCTGAGTGAATGTAGATTGTAAGAATTTTTTATTGCGATCGGCAAGTTCTTGATCCTTTTCGTTTATTTTGCAGCATTTCTTCACCGATCAAAAATGAGTAACAAGGACGACACGGTGATTTATCGGTTAACTCTTTCGTTGAAGTAGTTTTTTACATTTTCTTCCATGCGATTGTCTGAATCGGTTACTTTGCAGATCATCGGTTCGGAATCCGGAGATGATGAGTTGGGCGCTCAACCGCCAAAAGATCAAACGGAGAAACTTCTGTTTAGCGGTGGCGAGGTCGGTTCGTTTCACCTTTTTTTTTATTGTTTTTTTTTGTCGTTTTTTTCTTCTTAATCTCTGTAAATACGCCGGTGGTGTTATAACAACGGTTATTTAACAGCTGATTACGGAGGTGAGTTCGGAGTCCGCGGCTCTCCAGCCAAAGCTAGCGAATCTCGCTGCTTCTGATGTGGTGGCAAATCCTGATGCAGGAAACCCTGAGCCAGCGAATCTCATCACTCAAGTTGAGGATCTGCTTTGGCTTTACTTTTTGTTTTACTTTTTGCGTAGGAAATTAGTTTTTTATCATTAAAATATTTTGTTGCTATTTTTGTTTTCTTACTTTTCATATCTATTCAATTAATAATTCATTTCATTTAATTCTTTTAATGTGTCGTATAGAAGAAATTGCCAAAGATCTGGACCGACGACGAGGTTGAGGCTCTTATCAAGTTTCTGAAGGCTAATGGTATTTGGGACAAAGACGTATGTCAGAAAGAGTCAACGATTATTTGGAAAAAGGCCAAGTATGCTGAAGGTCTTGAAGCTACTTACGTACAGAGAGGTTTCGACGCCATGCAACATAAGGCAAGAAATTTGAAGGCAAAGGCCGATAAGGAGGCAAAGGCTGATAAAGAAGTAAAAGCTGCTGATACAAAATTGAAGGCTAGGGGAAAGGCAAAGGTTGCTGATACAAATTTGAAGACCAAGGGGAAGGCAAAGGCTGGTAATGCTGTTAATGAAGATGGGAGTTCAGAGGAGCCGAAGCAGAAAGATGGTGATATTGTGAAGAGTATTCTTGAAAAGCACGAGACTGTGGCTGCTGAAGGCTCTGATGATGATGAGTTGTTGGAGATTTTTCAACAACACGTCAAAGGATTGATTTCCACGAGATGCGAAAAACAGAAGAGAATTGTTAAAAGAATGGTGTCTGGAATGATAGATGATGGATTTGATGGGATTAAGGAGGATATTGCTGCTGACGTCATGGAAGAAATGAAAGCTTTTGCTGTGAAGATTTCTATGAAGATAAAGAAATGAGGATAACCAATATATCTTAGTACTCTCTACATCAATATATTCAGTCTATTAAACCATCGAGCACACTATTAGTACTTGTTAGAGACATAGTCCATTTATAATAGTCCACTCTCCCCTTATACGTTTTGATAACATTGGTTCAAATATTCTAACTCGGGTAGTTATAGAAGCTATTTTCTTTGTTTCTCAATGAATGCAACAAAAAACATATAAATGAAAGAGAATAATATGTTTACTAAAGCTGTCTTATCAAATATTGATGTTAAATTTGGGTTGATTATATATTATTGTTGCATTAACAGTTTTCTAAACTTGAAATTTATTTTCAGCATACAGTAAGATTGTAATTGTAATTGCTACTAAAGTATTAAAGTTTGATAGTTGATACTCCTTCAAAATGGAATATTGTTGAATATGGCGAAGAAATTTAGAGTTCTCTTTCAAGGCTCTAAATTTCTCTTTCTATAGCTTCTCCATTAATAATCGAGATAAGTGGACACGTTAGTTTGATTTCTCATTTTTTAATCAGTGACCCGTTTGTTGTATTTCAATGTTGTATTTCTTGTTAGTAAAACCTTTATTTTTATGTATCAAATCATGATCAAAGATCATCTCCTTTTTTAACCCTTCAACTCTCGAAAAAAGAGAGTCTAATAATCCAAAATTTGGACGAGGAAAAAATAAAGTGTGGTAAAAAATTATTTCATCCATAAATCATCATCTCACTGCTTACAGGTACATGTGTGTATTTACCGTGAAATGAACTACTGCTGCTAAATGGATTATTTGATTAGTCAAGTCAAAATCAAAATCAGGGTCTACAATTTGAGTTCATGTTGCTGCTAAAAAAATGAGATAATGTTTGACATTATCTATAGAGTTGGCGAGTTGTAATTGTCTGTAATTTTACATTTCATTTTTCTTTAATGGCCAATGCTGGCAATAATAATTTGTTTGACTTGTTTTACTCATTAATTTGGGTTTAAAATTTAGACCTCTGACACATTGAAAGTGTGTATCCTTCGATCTCATAAAAATTTATGAAATGTTAATAGTTTAGCAAATATTTTACGGGATGTTGTTTATTGATTAAATTTAGTAGGTTTAATAGTTTTTTTTTCTTCCAAAAATTGGTTTGCCACGTGTCAAATCGGGGTTGGCCTATGGCACTGAAGTGCTACTGCGGTGATGAGAGGAGAGGAGAAAAAAGATAGAGATCAGTAACAAGGGAGGGGGAAGATGAATGAGGAGAGGAGAAGAAAATGAGATCGCGGGAATAGGAGAAGATGGGAGGTGAATGTTGTTTTTTTAGTAAAAAGATACTTTTTAAAAATTTTAATCTCCACCCTTCATTATTTTTTTGACACATGTCTTGCATCCAAAACCTAAATGGACTAAATGGAGCTAATCCTAAATGGAGCATACCCGAATTCTGCACATTCAAATAATTCATCAATACTTTTTACACAGTTCAAGCGATCCGACAAGTATTGATATTTTGTCATTTCACGACTTGAGACTCGGTATACTTTCACTTTTGCAGAAAAGAAACCTTTTCACCTCCACTAACCATTTTGAGACCCAAATCATGTTCCAAAATTTTCTAGTCAACATGGGCATATGTGGCTTATTACCCACAATGACAAGTCATTGCAGCTACCAGAAATTAAATGTTTAAAAAATAAAGGGTAAATATATTTTTGAAGTTGAAAATTTTTAGGGACTAAAAGTTGAAGAATTTTTATATTTTTTAAGGTTAAAAATTCATATTTAATTTGTGTTTAGTTGAAAAATTCTAATATTTTTTGCGGTTTTTTATTAGAATATTTTACACATTTCTGCACAATTTTATTAAAAAATATAAAATTAAATTAAAAATAGGGACCAAAAGTAGTGATTGAAAATTTTATAGGGACTCAAAGTTGAAGAAAAATTTTAGAGGGACAAAAACAAAAAGTTGGTATATTTATAGGGACCAAAAACATATTTATCCCAAAAGTAAATAAAATTATGACAAAATTAGCGCAACAATATAAAAGTATAGAATCAAGTCGCAATAGGTGAAGGTGGTTTGCCGGATCCAGTCGTTGATATGTAGCAGGATATGCAAAGTGCGGCCATGAATTCAGACTCTGCTGTCAACATAGTTTTCTATTTACTCCAAAACTCGTCTATGGATATTCAACAGTGTTTTGCTGCTATTTGTTGGAGTTCATGGATAGATGTTTCGAATTCCAACCCGTCAGTCTAGATTTTATACGGTTAATGATCGGTTCCCAAAAGCACAAGCGGTGAGCGTTACCACCAATAGGTAGCCCCATATACACAAAAGGAATAGATCCAACCTTGCAATTCAACACCATTGCCGCTTCAGCTAACCAAGAAGGGGCGACATTGACACCAACCAAGAGGCTTTTTGAAAAATTTACTTTCAAACCCGACAGTGCTTTAAAGAGAATAAGAATGGCACGCATCGCTCGAATATTAGCCCATGATTTTTCTCCAAGAATTAGAGTATCATCAGTAAATTGCAGGTGAGAAACAACTGTGGTATCACCACTTCCCACCCTATAACTAGTAAAGAGATTGTCTGCTGACAAAGATTCCATCAACACATGAAACCCCTCTGCGGCTAACAAAAAAAAGAAAGGCGGAAGAGGGTCACCCTAACTCAGACA
>Ga0315914_1009427_pt1 | contig 12552 bp, 5 predicted proteins | sample MpolenodulesMG_FD_203920 | JGI IMG/M metagenome (GOLD analysis project Ga0315914, IMG submission 203920) | Medicago polymorpha root nodule microbial communities from Los Angeles, California, United States - elongated nodules | ecosystem: Host-associated > Plants > Roots > Nodule | place: USA...
AGACAGGTGGGAGATGGTGTTGATACTTCTTTTTGGTCTGACTGGTGGTTGGGAGAGGTGCCTTTTTGTCAGCGCTTTAGGCGGTTGTTTGATCTGGCGGAGAACAAGTTGCATTCAGTTGCAACTATGTTTTCTCTAGGTTGGGGGGAGGATGAAAATACGTGGCAGTGGAGGAGGAGGTTGTGGGTGTGGGAGGAAGAATTGTTAGCAGAGTGTAGGATGTTACTTTCTAACGTTATCTTGCAGGTAGATGTTTCAGATCGCTGGCAGTGGCTTTCTGATGTTGTGCGGGGCTACTTGGTGCGCTCAGCATACCATTTTCTCACTTCTTAGAATCCTCCATTGTTACATACTTTCGAAAATCTGATCTGGCACTCTAAGGTCCCAGTGAAGGTCTCCATTTTAGCGTGGCGCTTACTTCGTGACAGGTTGCCGACAAAGGACAACCTTCTTGGTCGCGACATCATTACAGGTCGAAACAGCTCATCATTTGTTTCTTCAGTGTGATATATCTAGTTCACTTTGGCAGCAGGTTCGATCTTGGATAGGCGTTTCTGGTGTAGACCATCAGAGTATTCCTAATCATTTTGTTCACTTTTTTTTTTTGGTCAAGTAACCTAGTGGCTAGAGCTCACACAATTAAATTATGGAGAAGTGGGGTGTCCGGGGTTCGAACCCCGGCCCCTGCATATAATATGCAATATCCCTACTAACTGGTAAGCTCACAGGGATCATTTTGTTCACTTTACTAAAGTGATCATTACAGGTGGTATGAGGGAGCGTCGATCTTTTATGCAGTTAATTTGGCTTCTTTGTATTTGGCTAGTTTGGAATGAGCGTAATAATAGGTTATTTAATAATTCTCATAGTTCCTCTTTAGAACTCTTGGAGTGTCAGCAGTGGTAGTCGAACCCCTTGACTTGTCTGGGTATCGGATAACTACTATTTTCTTTTTATTGTGACAGCTACAGTGTAACTTTGAGAACCCTTTTTAATACGCCTTATGCTAAGGAGGAGTCTCCGTTTCTGTGAATATAAATCCCATTTTTGTTTCTTAAAAAAAAGGTCTATAAAAGTAGCAACTTATGATGCATTATGGATATATTCTAATGAGAACGTGCACAATGTATTTTCATCTTCAGTTTTAGAATATTCTTAAAATTTCTCCTATACAACTCTATTGAATGACTCACTTGGTGTATTATATTATTATATAATTTTTTCTATCACATGTAATATTATACATGTTAAAAAAATTACAATAGTCAATTTGTATTGAAAATGGTCACTTTAAACTTACTACTTTAAATTACTTTAACATATACAATTTTTTACATGTTATACAAACTTGTTGCAAAAAATTGTCGCTTTAACTGACATTTATTATAAGGGTCATGCTAATTTGTATTTTTAAGACACGTGTTAAACATTTGGTTAGAATTTATTGAAAAAATTAATATTAAATTTTTGAAGCAATAATTAACACAATTTCAAATAAATCATTTCTATTAGTAAAATTCTTAATATATACCCTTATGATACAAGTTCGGATTTTCAAAATTTTAAAATCAATGAAGTATTAAATATGCTTATGTTTGTGCTATTGAAAGCTCTAAACTTGGCCATTAATAATAAAATGAATGGAAGACAGCCAGTTTGCTTTGCTGACGCGTGTATAGTGCCTTGGATGCTGCCTTTTTGACTTTTTGGTAATCATTCGCCACAACCCATCACACCATTTGCTTCCCCATATTTTTCTCGTTTATTTTAGATATATTATATATTATGAGAAATGGTAACGATATTTTTTATTTTCTTTTTGGATGCATAGAGATTTTATTTTATTTTCAAATAGCCCCTATAAACTGTAGAGTACTCGAATTTTAAACTTTGACATTTACATATTACAATATATTGTCTCTACCAATTGAACTATATTTATAAAGATAAGAGAATTTTATTTCTATTCAAAAATAAAAATAGAGTGGATTTCTTGAAAAAAAAATAGAGTTGATTTCTATTACAAAATCAACCTATTTCTATACAGATAATTATTATTTTTTAAATGAAACAATTTCTTGTTTGATAACTAAATTAGTTATTGTTTAGTACCATTTAAGAATTGCAATACATAATTTAATACCATTTAGCAAAAGTCTCAATGAAATAACACTTAAAATAAAAAATGTTATAGTTTTTAATTGAAAATTTTCAGACTAGGCATCATCCCATATCGTCGGCCCAACACATGAAGGCCCATGACCCATAATTTTCACTACTTGAGGATGAAAAGAGGATTTTCCATGCACTCGACTACGGATGACAATAGATACCCATTGGGTAGGGTACTATATTGGTCATCTCTATACCACATTTATGTTTATCTTCGTACCCGAGCTTATACTTTGAGACAATAAATTTGGTGCTCATCCCGTACTTTATGGGCACCTAACTGCTCGTACCCGCGCCTATTACCCGCACTTTAACAACTGAAAAACAATAAATAACAAAATATATCACAACATAATTAAAATATGATCTAAAATCTTATAAATCAGTTTATAAGATATTACACAACATAGTACTTAACCAAATAAAAAAACATCAAAAGTATAAAAACAAGTGCATATAACAATAAATATCAAAGACTTAAGATTAATTAACTAATTTTAGTATTATAAGATAAAATAATAATTATACTAATATAATGTGCGGGGTGCGGAGCAGGTTGGGTACTATAGTGGCCGTACCCGTGCCCATAACCGTTCAAATTTGCGGGTAATTACCCATGTCCAAGCTAAAACCCAACAAAGTGTGTATTTACCCGTCCATTGGTGTATTTTTTATGGATGTCCATTGGGTTTGGGTTCAATTGACATCCCTACGCTCAACCGGACATGAACGTGGCTCCGTCAATCAGGACCCTTGATGTGATCTTTAACGAACTTATGTTTTCCCCATTGAATTTAATGGAAACAATTATAACTAGGCAATGACAACTCTTGGATGGACGCAGGGATTTACCCTCTATTTGGTCACACACACAAGAAGGAAAAAGTAGAAAAAATAACAATGAAATAATCGTTAATTTTCAAGTGATTATAACATGTCCACTTTTTTATGTGCGTGATCAAATAAAGGGTCCAAATTCTTGTGTCCACCCAAGAATTATTCCCCTACATAAAGATGGCTTCGCGCCACAATGAAGACAACACACACAAATTTCACTAGCTTCCGCCGTGATCTAAAATAGATTTGCCGCATCGAAAAACTATTTATATACATTAGATTTGTTGGTTGGACACTTCTACGGTGCAGTCAGGAAACTGACTTTTTTAAAAAAGTTATTTTGTTTAGCTAACATGATAACTGTTATTTTATGAAGCTATTGCAAAGGAAAAGTTGTCAAAGGTGATTTATGACTACTATGTATCCGGGGCAGAGGACCAGTGGACTTTGAAAGAGAACAAACATGCATTCTCAAGGATTCTGTAATTTACAAACTACTTTTATTTGATTTTCATCTTCCCTTTAATTTAACCTTGTGTGTTCTATTGAATCCAAGCTATCGTTTCACTATCTATATTTATCTGATAAATAGGTTTAGGCCGCAGATTCTTATGAATGCGAGCAAGATAGATTTGACAACAACTATATTAGGCTTAAATATAGCAATGCCTATCATGATTGCTCCTACAGCCTTGCAAAAGATGGCTCACCCTGAAGGTACTGACTGTTCTGCGTTACAATAAGATATTACCCTTGCATTATGTTTTTTTGTTATTGTCATTATGTACATTTTTTTATAAGAGTTTTTGTACATTTTGTTAATACATATGCGATGGATTCTACATGTCTTTGACATCAAAGTTTATTTTTTACTACAATATTGAAAAATTTGGTTATTTAAAAAAATTATTTTGTTTAGCCAAAAGTCATGTCTATAAAATAATAATAAAAATCTTTAATTTTGATTTAATCAGGGACTCAATTACAATAAGTAAAGATATAAATGCTTAATGATTGGCCATATAATTAACTTCACCAGAAAAGTCATTTTCATAGAATTTTTCTTGTTTTTGAATATACCTCGATCTCTGGTTTACACCAGATCAGAAACCCTTTAAAAATGAGAGTTCATGCTTCAAACCTAACATAACCCTCTGCTTGACACGTAGATCCGGAAGGAACCCAGAGTGATTGCAGTTTCAGTTCATAACCATTTTTTCTGTTCTTTTTGGATTTACTGAAGTTAGTGTTCTAAGAAAATTTCTTAATGTACTCTAAAATCGAAATATTTTCCCTTCTCTTCTTCTCACTACCTCTTCTCTCACCTTCATCAAACTTCGTCAATTCTCCACCAATCCACCATACAGTTGCATATGCAATCCATCATTCAGAATTCTAGCTTAAGAAAATTGAAGAAGAAATTATCAAGATCAAGCTATGTTTGTGGTAGAAGCTTGAAGTAGTGTATCATCATCATTTTCAAATTTCTTCCTTCATTTCACAACTTCTTCTATCAAGGGTGAGTTCTTAATAAGCTTGAATCATAACTAGGACTAGGTTTTGAAGTAGAATCACTTACATGGATTTTACATTTTCAATCTAAAGAGTATAGTTTGGAATTAAGAAGTTGTTAATAGTGATTGTTAATGGTGAATTATTAAGGAGAATGGAACCCTAGTCATTTGATGGAAGAAAAAAAAAAGATAAGATAAAAAAATTGAACTTCTAGTGAATTTTTGAAGTGCTACGTCCGTAGTGCTCCAATACGGGTGGTCGTAGTCACCTCTGGTTTATGTACCGATAAATAACCTATTGTCAAGTTGTGATTATGCAAACACTCCCTTAGTTATAAGCTATAATAGCTTGTATGGGTAGACACTTTCCAAGATTGTAAATGTGGTTAGTAAAGAAGTTGAGGCTAACATTAATTATTGGTTAGTAAAGTAAGTTTATATGTCTAACTTCATCTTCATATAAGTTAAAAGTATCAAATTTGTGGTAAGTTCACACTAATGTTTTATGCTTATTGTAGTAAAGAAAGCATGATGATAATTTTTGAGTGGTTGTCCAATGATTGGATTAATGATGGTCGATTTAGCATATATATACTAAATTGTCATCGCGTAATAATATTTGTAAGTTCGTCTCTACAAGAATAGTGAAATTTCAATTTAACAATAACGATTAAAATTAGGATGTGTAAATTGGTCGGGGTTTAAACATGGAAATATTAGGTTCACACTTAATGAGATAATAAAAAGAGCAATTAGAACATGTTGGATTCCCTTCTCTTTTGATAATTGGTAACTGTGTTGAGAGCCTACAATTGCTACTTAGTTTCACAAAGTTGTAACAAAATAGTTATGAACAATGTCTTGGACCATAACCCTCTTCAATGTTCACAACCCCCAATTTCTTAGGTGAATTCGTAAACATTGAAGGTTTGATTGCACGTCAAAATTATTATCACAGAGGCGGTAATAAAATATGTCTAAAGCTATTACATATTAAATAGTTACTATTAGACTAAGATCTAAAAGGTAGGGTTAATAGTCATTCAAAACCTATATATATATCGATTTATGAACATGTGGAAAAGCATAAAAATCATCAAGAGAAAATATTAATTGAATAAAACCAATCAACTTTGTTGTGTTCAAAGATACTCAATGGATTATATAGTTCAAGTAACTTCAGAGAAGACCCTCTACATAGGATAACTAAACATAAAAAAGAAAAAAAGTGATACATGAATATAAGTGATGACAAGTCATCTTACATTATTTTTAGCATGTTTTTCAGTTATTTTCAGTCAATTTTCATCTAGAATAGAGGAGTATCAGAACAATTGCCTATGATTTTCAGAACATTTGTAATGTTTTCTATATTGAGTCATGTAATTATAGTTTTTCCCGAAACATAGCAATTATATGGTGTTTTGATGTTAATCATAGAAGAAATCATGCAAATTAGGAAAACAAAACATTTGAAGACTTGTGAAGGACTTTGAGAAGACCATGAATGAAGATTCAAGAGGCATCATAAGATATTACAAAGGGAGGAATTCTAAAATCAAGTCCCAAGACATCTTGTATGGAAGCAAACACCCAAAAAGACGAAGAACATGATATTTTACGACAGAAACAACACCCAGGAGCCCAGGGCATGAGCCATGCGCCTGGGGCATGCTAGAAGTGGGCCAAACACAACTTTTTCCAGATTTTAAGTGGAAAAGCCTGATTTTTCAGCCCAACTTCAGGTGGAAGCTCTCCCTATAAATATCACTTCTCTCATTCATAATGTTTCATTCAGAATGAAGCGGTACAAGAGGAAGGCAAACAATATGAGTTTCAAGGGAGGAGTCTCTTCTCACTCTAAGTCTCTAGGGTATGTTTTATTTCTTTCTAAAATTTGTTTTTAGTTACCATGAGTAACTAAACCTTTTTAGGCTAGGTTTCTAAGATGAAACTCTATTTTATTTGTTGGATTATTTAATTTAAGTTCTTTATTCAGTTTTTTTTTCCTATTTAATTTTACTATTGTGTAAGATTTGTCTTCTCTGAAGCGAACCACTATGAGACAACGGTACTTAGGAAGGTGACATACTTAATATTGGTGCAAACCTACCTAAATCAGGAAGTAACTAATATCGGGCCATAATGACTTAATGACTTAAATCAACATAATAACTTTATTGTTCTTTCATCCTTTGTAAGGTAGAGGAGATAAGGCTTCCCATTTGTAGAACTACCGAGAGGAAGAATATGTTGAAGTCCTTCTAAGATTCAATAGACGAGGTTACTTTCAGGACACTGAGAATTTAGGAACCCTTATATCCGTTGTTGATTCAAATACATCTGAGAAAGTAAGAACCTACATGTACCTTTACGCTCGTAAATGTATCTTCCTATAGGATTGACGACCCTAAACATTGAACCGTGTAGAAACTCTGGTGTAAGGTTGCAGCTGAAAGCTGGAGATGAACCAGAACCTCTGAGAGTGTAAGGCCCCACACATACAAATCCGTGTGATTAGTAGGTGCAACCTGACAACTGATATATAGTAAAACCCCACAAACTCATCACTTAGATAGTAGATGTTAGAAATTGAATAATGGTTGACCATTAATTAATTCCAACAAACAAATAGAGGGGATTCAAAGATTCCTAACCGCCACGAACATTCTGCAATAAAAAACATGTTAACTCCTAAATTCTTGCTCTACTGCAAACAGACTAATGCGCAAAACCCCCTTTATCTTTTATTTATTGTTTTTATTTATTTATGTTCCCAAATAAGTAACGTGAATTGTCTAGTTGGAACGACAATCTCTGTGGATACGATACTCTACTTACACTTTATTATTTGGCAATGATTCGGTACACCTGGCTAAATCCGACGATCAAGATTTTGTTGCCGTTTTCAGAGATTGTTGATATTTTCGACTAAGCAATTTAAATTACTTATTCGTATATGTTTTTATTTTACGTTTTTATTTTTTTGTTTTTATTTATGTTTTTATTTTCATCATTTATTATTCCAAAAAATTATGTTTTTATTGAGTTATTATTAGGGGTCTATTTAGTTATTATTAGTTAGTTTATTTTTGTTTTATGTTTTTTTTGAATATTTTTGTTTTAGTTGTTAGTAACCGTATAATTTTTCTTTTCTTTTCCTTTTTAGTTTAGGAATAGTAAAAAAAAATAGGTACTCCTTCCTTTCCATAATTACTGAGCCATTTACAAAAAAAAAAGTGTCCCAAAATAACTGAGCCATTTCACTTTTTAATACAATATTAATTACTTTTTTTCCTTTTATAACTCTAATTAATACTATTTTCATCACTCCCAATTCAATATATTCCACTTTGCATTTATGATAAAGGAGAATGAACCAATACTTATCAAGAGCACTTAAAACCATTTTTCTCTCTCCTTCGTTTATACATTCTTCTTAATATGTGTGAAATGAGCAAATGACTCATTTAATCCAGGACGGAGGGAGTAGTAATTATTACTCGTAATTTTTAGAGAATCGTAGTAAAAATAACAGTCGTTATAATAACTACAATCATTATATCGAGTCTAGAGTTAACTTAGGCAATTTTAGGAAAATTCTATGGTGAAGTCATAAGAATGACTTTTCTGATGAAGTTAACACTGTAACATCAAAAGTTCAGTCTCATAGTATCATCAATTAATCAGATTAACAAGACTACACTTAATCTAATTTTATCCTATGTTGTTTTAAGTGTAAAACCCCACAAAGTGTAACACTTAAGACTATCACATAATACCATCAACTTTGTTTGCATGTTAAAGATGCCAACGATAAAATAGTTCAACTTTGTTTGCAAGCATTACTAGATGAATTACTAAGTATCATTAATTAGTAATCAACAATTTAAAAATGAATCAAACATTAATCAAAATTAACTTTTCTAAAAAAGTCAGTTTCCTAACTGCACCGTAGAAGCTCCCTTCCTTTTAAGGAGTCCATTTTAGTTTTTAGGATTAGTTTCGCATTAGGATTAGGATTAGAATCAAATAATAATAACATTAAGTCATTATAGTAGTAATCTTAAATAATTATAACAATCAATTTAGGTAAAGTAAGCATTGCATTAAGAAAGAGTAGTAGTAGTAGTAATAGAATTTGGACATAAGAGTCAATCGAGTCTAGTAAACACATCAGAATAGTAGTTAATCAACAACTTCTTTTTAATTAAGCGTAACCTTTTCTAAATTATCGCTAGGAATTTTTCTCCAGCTTGCTATTATTGTATGAAATAGGTAACAATGGAAACAACCAAGGGCGCATGAGTAACACCAATTAAGGGAAGGAGTGAAGAACATAAATGGGAACTCTTGATTGAGTTATTCAAGCAAGTTGAGGTGATTACATCCTTTGTGAAAATGTTGGAAAAAGAGACGAGATACTTCGAGTTCAAGCGAGAGGTCTTTCTCAAGCAGCAAGAGTTGAAAAATTTAAAACTAGTTGGGAAGACGAGTAGATTAAGGTATTGGAAATAGCTGAAGACACATCTCAGAAAGAAGAATAGCAACCAAAGGAAGAAGAAGGGGGAGAAATTCAGAAGCTGCACAACATCCTCGAGAAATATAGAGTTAAGATGTCGGTCAAGAAAATGGCGGAGCAAAGTCTGTGTTGCATCAAATTTCTCCAAGAACTTCTAAGAAAACTGTTACACCGGTTGAGGAAGAATTCATAGCTATAACCAAAGATTTCCCAACCACATACTACACTCTAGGATGCTTTACTCTTCCAGTGGCGCTTGAGGGACAATACATCAAATATTTCTTGTATGATTCAGGCACAAATCCAAACCTTATGAGCTTAAAAGCTGAAGAAAAGCTAGGAAACATCAAGATGTACTCATTTGGCAGGAAGATTGGATATGTGAATGGCCAAGAAGAAAAAACAGCAGGAATAATTTATTTTTTACCCATCAACATTGTGGGATTCGACTTCCTCATGGACATTGTGGTAGCAAAAACAAAGCAAAAAATGGAGTACTCTCTGTTTTTGGGAAGAACATTTTTTGCAGCTGCTAATCTAATCTTGGATGGAGAATAAGGGGAGACTATTATTCGAATCAAAGACGAATACAGATCCTTATAGGTTACGTATCTAGAGAGTGAAGACTACTATAAACAGATTCATCAATCTCTAGAGTGGCTTTTCCTCAAAGGAGTTGTAGATGCATATGCAAAAGAAAGATCGATGGAGAGGAAGCAAGGGAAAACCTGACAACTGAATATTGTGATCATGTTGAGTGGTATGAAGACAAGGAGCCTGAAGGAAAGGGGCTCCCAAGCACAATGTAGACATAACCGTCAGGCTCAAGACGTAAAACACGCATTGGATTGGAGGCAACCCATAACGTCAAGCTAATGACAGAAAACAAACGCTGAATGGAAATCAACCCATAATTTTATTTTATGTAATTTCCATTTCCAATAAGTTAAGCTAAGATTTCCAGTCTGAAACACTTTCTTTCTTTTACTGTTGCTAATCCTCGTTAACCTTTCCATTTATAGTTAAATTGTTTTAGTCTCAGAAAGTTATTTCAAAACATTTACAACAAAGGCTAGCTTAACCCCAAAGTTCAAGAGCATGATAACTTTTGGGATTTGTTACCGAAGGTAGTCATCACAATCACCATCTCTTGTCTGTATAGCATAACCGTTGAGAATTTAAGCCAAATATTCAATACAATATTCTACTATTATTCTTTCTATCTTGAGTGTTCCATATGAATGCTATTTTTACTTAAATTTCTAGTCGTTCTTTACGGATGATCATTCATGTTATACTATACACGGGACAATTTTTTTGTACCTTGCAAAGTTGTCAGACTCATGAGTCTACACAGACTCGAAAAGGGTCTGTAGACTCGATTCGTAGACTCGACTCGCAAACTCTTACGAGTTTATGAAAAATTAAAGATGACATTAAAAGACCTATATGTGACACATATATGACAAATATATATATATATATATAACAAAATACCAATTAACATAAAAATTCAAACATTATAACCAACTTATTAACAAAAAATTTCTATAAGCTAGTAAATTTACAAAAGTAAGTAAATAAGTTCTTAATTCCTTCCCAACTGGCTAGTACATAAAGAAAGAAAAAAAACATAAAATATATATGATAATGTCCACAAAAGCCAAAGCTCCAATGAAATCCGGCTCATCATTAAAATCACCACCACCATCGTCTTCATCATGGTCACTATCGTCACCAACATCTTGACCATTATCGTCAACATCATCAAATATTGCCCTGGAAGAAACACATTGAACAAGGTAGCGATTACATGAAAAGGAAGCAAGTGAACGTCGTCAATGAAAACAAAGATCAAGTAAGTGATTTACGAAATACAAACCTAAGAGAACGTCGAAGGTGAAATGTTCACTGACTATGGAGGTGAGATCAGACGTCATCATTGAGAGAGAGAGAGTGGATTTTTGTTTCTAAATTGAGTGTGAGCGAAAGTAACCTTTCGTTTCTAAGGTTATAAGATTCTAGGTTTTTTCTATTCACATTTTTTGTTTGATTTGGAATTTGAGCTTCTAAAAAAACTGCTTTTTAAAAGTTCATGGACTCGGTACACTCGTCCTAGACTCGCGAGTCTATACGAGTCTACCTGAATCTAGCGAGTCTACCACAAAAACGATTATATGTGTGAGTCTACTCGTTTTTACCTTCTAGACTCGTAAACTCGTATAGACTCGTAAGTCTATTTGCAAGTCTGACAACCATGGTACCTTGAGCCTTTCAAGCCGCCCTTTTATATTATTATTATCCTTTGTGAAACAACTTTGAGCATCCAACGATAATTTCTTTTGTTGTTACTAAGTGACGAATCATGTCACAATTTCTGAACCTTAACGTCATCTATTTGATTTATGTTGGAGTTAGATATAATATTTTTAATAATTTGGTATGTTTTGAAACTAGGTTTAAAGTTGCTCTTTGGAATTATCAACATTTTAAGTTTGGGGTGGGGTACCAGTAGAACTTATTTATCAAAAAGGAAAAAAATGAAGAAAAAAATATAGATTACCATGGGTATACACAAAAAAATTGGTCTCTTAAAAAAAAGTATCTATCTTGAAAATGAAAAAGATAAATAGTTCTACTTATAGTATCCACCTTGTTCGGTTTAAGGAAGGAATGTTTGTAATACTTCAATATTTAGTAGGAATCCTTAGGTTGATAATCTAACTCCAAAGTTATTTTGTTAGCCTATTTGCTCAAATATATCCCACCTTAATATAAGTAATGTTATAACACTAAAAGATCTCTAAGTGTGTGTATAGTATGATCGTGACTGTTTGTTCTAAATTATCTCAAATTCACAGCAAGGTACTTTCAGGTGACGACTGGAGTGGGCAAATGTCGTGACACACCCTACTGACTTTAGGTGATTGATGTAGTATGAAAAGTAAGTATTTTTTTATCGTCTCCACTTGGACTAGTGCGATATTCTGGTCGTTCAACGATTGATATCGTTCTAAACTTATGGTTCAACTAATTGATTGATTAAAAACTAATCTAAATTGGAATATAGCATTAAAATTGAGACGAGGTCAGACAATTCACGCCTGGGGTTAGAGTCGTTGACCAAACATTAAATAGTGAACTCTTATGATTACTTAAACGGATTCTAGCTTTACTCAATATTATCACATATCGCTCAACAACATCATTCGTGTCCAAATGATGTCGTGATTTCTATTGAATCGTTTAAATGTCGATTTTCCAAACTATTAAACGATCTAATAGTCGATTGCGTCGTTGTATTGCTGATTTCCCAAACTATTAAACAATACAAAAACTTTGAGTTCCAATATTCAAAGTGATTATCAAAACCTAAATTCCATGTCTAGAACTTTGACATTGATAGATAATTATTCAAACCTTAGATTCAAAAGCATCTTTCAACATCATTTCAAATCATAAATATAACATTAAACACAAGAATAAAATCAATATCAAGTAAAATAA
>Ga0315914_1009428_pt1 | contig 12552 bp, 9 predicted proteins | sample MpolenodulesMG_FD_203920 | JGI IMG/M metagenome (GOLD analysis project Ga0315914, IMG submission 203920) | Medicago polymorpha root nodule microbial communities from Los Angeles, California, United States - elongated nodules | ecosystem: Host-associated > Plants > Roots > Nodule | place: USA...
TGTAGATGCTGGAAATATTTGTGAGCATTTTCACCAATTTATTCATTATTCAGGTCATTCAAAGGCGCGTCGTTCATTCCTATAATTAGTATGGCTTCTTTGCGTCTGACTGGTGTGGAATGAACGAAATAACAGACTGTTCAATAACACTGCAATACCTATTGAGCAGCTCTTAGACAAAGTTAAATTTCATTCGTTGTGGTAGCTTAAAGCCAATAAAACCACTTTTGTGTGGGTTCTCAAAGTTGGTGGTCGAACCCTTTTTATTGTCTGGGTATCGACTGATTTTATTTTGTAATTATACCTTGTGACTGTTTGTTTGCCGGGTTGGACCCTCTAGTACACCTTGTACTGAGGGGTTTCCATCGTCGTTGTTAATATATCCCATTTTAATTTCTTCAAAAAAAAATACTCAACATGTAAAGTTTGTTTATATTTTTTTATGAAAAATGCTAACAAATACCTTAAAAATATTTCTTAAGAAAATAAATTAGTTACATTTTTTACTCAAAAAGAAAAAATTAATAACATTTTATCAAAATTCGTGTAGTTAACTCTTTAAAAGTATGAAAAAAAGTTCTTTATAACATAAAATTAAATTCATTATTTAAGAGTAAGAACACTTGTTATAACGTGACTTTTTTTTATTTTATTAAAGATTAGACAAACATCCCTAGGCATGGCAACAAAATCCGTGCCCATGGGTACCCGCCCAAACCAACTCTGATTTGACAGATTTGACTGAGTTTGGGTATTAGTTTGGGTTTTCCCCGATTTCAAAATACGGGTACGGGACGGATAACGGGGATATATGTACCCACCCCAAACTCATACCCAAACCCTGCCTGAATGTAGAAATGTCATATTTTTGTTTTTGTTGAGAGAGTGATAATGATATGCCATGTTATTTGGTTTGATAATTGTCATGATATAAGAACTTTTATTGATAGTTAAAGGAGCAACCAAATTATTCGGTAAGGAAATGTTAAAATGAGCGCAAATTGTTGGATAATGCGTTACAACATTACCATTGAAGCTTAAAAAAGCTCTTTTTTTTATTAAAAAATAAAAAATTGATTCACTGTGGGGACGAGATGGGGCAGGAATACCCAAACTCATTGGGGACGGGGATGAGATTCAATTTCTCATCTCCGTTGGGTATGGGTAGGATAACAGGTAAGTATATGAGAGTAAGGGATGAGAATGGGGAAGGCAAAACCCGTCCCCATCCCGCCCTATTGCCATGTCTAAACATCCCTATTGGAGGATTTATCTCGATCGAGAGAGGCCAGACACATTGTTCTCGGTTTCCAACATAACAAGCATACGTATGTTTACAGACCACAAGCCCGATAACCTGGGAAAACAAATGACTGCATTGCTTTTTTGCAGCATCATCATCATCATCCATTGTTGAGCCACAAGCATTGGATTGCAATAAACACATTTTTTGTTATTGCATTTTTTTTTTACAATTAAGAGTCAAAGGGTATCTACATGCACGGATTTAGTGGAGTCAACCGACCCCAATGGCTTATTGTATTTCTAAACAATAATTAAATATTTATATAACGTGACCTCTTCATTCATAACACTATAATAAACTATAAAACTAAGAAAAATGTTAATGAGTGTTTTAAAAACATTGGTTGAAAAATCCAAAAGAAATAACTTTGCATAAAAAAAAAATGTTGTGATATATATTGATAAAAATAACAATGTGTATTTGTTTTAAGATATAACTACCTCACTTATTAAAAAATTTGGATATCTAGAAGTTTACAATACACACCCCCCCTTGTGCACAAATTTTGTGTTACACTTCGGTGTTTTTTATATTATTACTATAGAAGAAATTTAGAATGAGATGCCAATGAAAAGAAGCATCAGTGATTTTTTCTTCCCGTTGCCCTTAAGACCAGTCCACATAAAATATATTTTAACAAGTTTTGACTTATATTATTTAGTTTCACATGAAATCTATATAAAAATTACAAAATTTATTACAAACATTATTTTTGTTTGTATTTCAATTTATTTAATGCATTTCACATTTTTCACCACATGTCATTAATTTAAATAATTATGTGCATTTGACCAAAAATAAATAAATAGTTATGTAATCTTAATTAATATTTATATAAAACGTATTTAAAATTAAAAAAAATCAGCGTTGACGGCATTAATTTTTATTTTTATTTTGGTCAAGAACGACGATTATATTGATTTTTTTTTATAATGTACAATTGTATTGATACGATTAGATGACTACATAAATAATCTTACTTTAATAGTAACATTTTAATATAAATGCCACTGTTTTTCTTTTTACTAATTATAATGCCACTGTTATTTCATCACATATATGTATAAAAAATTATTTTCTAATATAGATGATATTAGCCTATAAATAAAACATTTAGCGTGTAAAAAAAATTAAGCATTTCGATTTAGATTAGAAAAGCACGTTCATATCTTGAACTCTAAAAATCCTTTTTGGTTTCTATGCATTTTCTCATAAACAAAGATGTATGAGATAATCCTAACCAGCTCACCGGAAGGTCCCATGATAGCATTTGATGCTTCCACCGGTGCCACGGTTGCGCAGTTCACTGGCAGCCGGTCACCATGTCGCGGTCTCATGGTGACAAGCCAAGGATTCATTGCAGCTTCTCATGTGTCCTCAAACACAGGGACGGGTTTGATCCACATTTACAATTGGCACACTCCAACGGTCTTCCAAAATATCCCTCTCCCTGAACCTGTGGCTCCACTAGCCGCCACCTTAGATGGTGATTTTCTCTTTGCAGGTGGCGTGTCGGGGAGTATCCACTCCTTGTCGCTCCCTTCCGGAGATATCATCAAATCATTCACTCCTTACTCGAAACCTGTTTCTAGTCTCCACCTTAGTGATGATGGATCACTATTGATTTCAGGTAAAAATTTGAGTGACAATTGTTAATACTCCTAGTAGGAGAATGTTAAACAGCGCCCCTGAGACGTTAATTAAGCAACCAAAACAAGTAACTTCTTAGTATTACACTCAGAGTTTGTATTATCTGTCTATTTTTTATTTCTTGGAAATTATCAAGCTAATGATATATCTGTCAATTTCAGGTAACAATGATGGAACTATTGTTGTGATCCCATCATTTAAGCTTGTTGATGATTCCTCTTCTTGTAGTGATCCAATATTACACAAATGGAAGGCACATTCTGACTCAGTGACATGTTTCAACTCTGGAATTGGCATTCATGCTTGTACGTTCGTTTCTTGTTCCATGGACTGCACATGTAAGTTTTGGAGTTTATCGAATGGCATGACTCTAATGCGAACCGTCACATTTCCATGTGCCATTTTTGGGTTTGTTATGGATTCAACAGAGTCAGGGTTCTATGCTGGTGGTTCAGACGGGTTTGTTTATAAAGGGTTAATGAAAGTTGGGAATAGAAAAATGTTAGAAAAAGGAAAAGCTTATGAATTGGTTAATTTGGGTAACAAAACAAAAAGTCATGATGGGTCAATTATGTCTTTGGTTTTGGTGAATGAAGGGAGGAATTTGGTGTCTGCTTCAGAAGATGGGAGTGTTTGGATGTGGGATGTTGAGAAAGGTGAAGTTATTATGGTTTTGGGGAATGATCAAATATTAGGAAGAAGATCAACAAGAAGCATTAGTGATATGATAGTGGTCAAAGGGAGTAATGTCACAAAGGGAAATGGTAGTAGTAAAGGTGGTGCTATAAGTGGTTTTAGTTCTTCTGGATTATGTGATGAAGAGGTGATTAAGACTTTGATGCAAATTACAGAGCTTGGAAATGTGATGGATGTGGCAGTTCATGACAAGAGAAGAGCCATTGATATGCTTGAATCTGCTATTACAATGTATGAGAGGCTATTGAGGCTTATTCTTAGGGAAGTCACCAAAGCAATTGAAGAGGCGGATCATGAGGATGAAGACTTGGATAACAAAGGGAAAAAAGATTTGAATTAAGATTTAATTTTTTTTTCAAGGGGGAGATTTTAATGATTTTATTTTTTTTGGTCGAGAGATTTAAACTATCTTATTCCATGTTATTTTAACATAAAAATACATTTATGGAATGTAACATCAAATAAATTTATCTCTATTTCTCCATTACTTTATAAAAAAAATGTTATCGGATGCTTTAAGGACTTTAGTTGAATTGTTCATATTATAATGGGATTTAACTGATTTTTTTAATTAAATATTTAAATAATATTGCAATAAGGAAAATTTTGTACTTACAATGTTTAAAAGAAGGATATAATTTCAAGAATGAAACAGATACCCTAAAATGGAGTGATCTTGACCCCTAATTTTAATCACAGTCCTATGATCCCAATAACCCCAAATTGTGAGGTTAGGAGTTCTGTCATACAATTCTTCCTCCCTTTGGTGTCAAGTAGGTTTGGTTGTCGGACTCTAAATACAACAAGTTCATTATCACTTTCATTCACTTTATAAAAAAAAAATATATATATATATATATAAAAGAGTGAAACTTGATATCAGATTTTGGTTCTTCTAAATGGTTGATGTAAGTTATAGGAAATAGTTTGAGAATATATTATAATGGTGAAGAGGGAGAGTGCAGGGAGAGAATGGTCATGAAGGGGGAAGGTGAAGAAGAGGAAGTGGATGCACCATTTATATTTTGTGGAACTTTATAGTCTAATGGCAAAAGAAAGTCTTGCATGGCGGACCATTTGAATAGCTTGTGCATGTTAGACATTGCCATTTGTTGCAACTTACAAGTGACCAGATTATATAAGGTTATGCAGCTACTAGCTGTTTTATTTGCATCTCATGTTGATTGTTGTGAACTAAAATAGAATAGGGCAAACCAAGTTGCTTGGGCTCCAGTGGCAAGGAGCTCCTTCCAAGGACGTACCTGGGGAATACCGGGTTCAATTCCTAGGGGGAACAACGCTTGGCCAGTACGCATGCCTCTACGTACGAGCCGGATTAGTCGCCCACCTTTGGTGGGTCGGAAACCAGTGCGAAAGCCAAAAAAAAATAAAAATAGAATAGGGCATCCATCATCATTCATGGTGTAAAGTTTGCAAACTGGTACTTCAAGCTATCAAAACAGGGTTGTGGTTTGAGACTTCAGAGACATTTCCTCCACTGGAAAATCAACAGTGTAATAAAACACATTGGACAATTCGTCGCAAAACATTTCAAAGAAAGCAAAATGGATAAAATTTTCTAAAAGAAGTTGGCAAAAATTCATCGTATACTCAACAGAGTTAAAGCTCTTATTTAACTTTAAAAAATAGAAATCATTTCTTTGGTTTCGTTATAATCATGATAATCAATTTAGAAGTGACTTTCCACTTATACCTGATATTTATATTTTGCATCACTTCATACAGTGATAGAGATTATCAATGTAATGGATGGAGCAAATAAAATGAAAGTAACAACATGAAAACAAAGGAAGGCAGAACGCATGATTCAGTCATTGTATAAAAACTAATTCAACCTTTGTGACAAAGGCCTCATCCAGAGCCAGGAAGCATAAAGTACAGAGAGGCTTTGCAAAGTTAACTAGAAGCTTGTCAAACACCAAAACCAAATGATAACCCCTGCTCCCAAGAAATATATTCCAAACAAAATATCTGAAATTATCATTGTAATAATAGGCTCTTACTATCACTGTCACTATATCAACAAGTAAAAACCGATAAAAGCAAAGGGATTAGCATCTTCAATCCTCTCCATCCAATCTAATATCCAACATTTTCTTTTCATTATCTCTTTGCAAAATTCATCATACTGCAGTCCCATTATCCCATTTACAAACTGCAATCACTCACCAGTTTCTCTGCCTCTGCAAGAATCAATCATCAAATAATCAGTAGAGAAAAAAAAAAAAACAAATCTAAATTTCAAAAACAAAATAAAAACAGAGGAAGAAAAAAGGGAGTAGCGTTGTTGGTGTATCTGCTAACCTATAAGCATCAGCAGTTATCCCTGCTAACCATAAACCAGGGACAACACTCGGAAAATAAATCAATGTAAGGTAGAGTTTTCAGAATAAATCAGAATAAGGTGTTGCCAGGGAAGGAGAAAATGAATGAATGAGAATCATACATCCATTTGTTCCTGAACATTCTTGGGCCTTTTCATGGGCCTACCATTGGGCCTAGAACCAGTCATGACGATTGACGAAGATATCTTCTTCAATCTTTTATTTTGAAAGAGCAATCTAGAATTTAAATAAATAAACAAGTAAAATTCAGATTGGATCATGTCTATATTGACACAGTTGCAAGACTGGAAGTTTTTGTGAAATTACAGACTTTGAGATGGATCGGGTTAGAGGAGTCACCCAAAACTAGACCAATGTGTTACTTACTCCGGAAGCATAATACCGGATGCCTATCTTTTACGATCAATATACCCTCCAATGCTTTTATTTTAAACGGGCTGTCTCGAAGGATATTTACAAAAAAATCCCGTCCGGAAGGGTAATTTTGTCAACAAACTTAAATTTGGAGTTTTTTTTAATGTAATAAAAAAATTGTGTGAAATAATTTCTGAAATTGATTTTTATTTATTAGAATGAAGGGTAAATCAGGTAATTCATATGGTTTGGGGTTGGAGGGAGATGTTTCCAAAGTCTAAAGTGAATCTGGCGGCACGGCAATGATAGTGAGCTATCATTGTTTCCAAAATCAAAATTTTATGAAAATGCCAATTGAAACATGAAGTACAAAATTGGACAGTAAGTTTAAAACCTATTGTCAATCGCAGATAGTGGAAAACATCTGATCGCTAAAATTTCGCTACGCAATAGTGCTATAGCGCCACTATAGCGGCTATTTGACAATATTTGTACTAAATAATGTATTATGGAACAATAGCGGTTTCTCCAAATTCCGCTACGCTATAGCGGTATAGCGCCACTATAGCTACTGTTTAACAACACTGTTTAAAACTGCTGCTGAAACACTATCATTGAATCCAAACTCACAATTTTATGATGACAATGTTTTGCACGTGAAAAATTGTGAGATCAAAGTACTAAATGCTTAATTCCCATTTTGGCCGGCAACTCAAAGGGCAATAGCTCCATATGAAGGGGGGCTGCTGTTAGCTAGAAGTTGTTGCTATACATGCGCTTCCAGCTAACAGATTACATCACCTGAAATTTGGAAAATATACTGATATTTTCAGCTGCAACTTGTCATTAGCATACCTGAAGTAAGCATGGAAGTCAGAACTAAGATGATAAAATTCACATTAGCATACATGTATCAAATACCTCATGAATATCTTTTCAAAGGAAGTGTTATCCACCATATCCCAATTTCAAAAGCTTTATGGACACATTTACAAAGAGTAAACGTGTTACCACCCACACTATGTTCAAATGAAACCTTGCATTCAATAAAAAAAATATAACAGGGAAAGGAATAAAACAGAATTATTTGAATAACAACAGAAATCATATGAAGGAGTCATACACGGGAGCGAAACAATTGAAAGACTTTGTGAGAGTATTTTCCGTGATCAGATAGATGGAGGAGTGTGTGGGAGTATTTGAAAATGAAGAAGCATGAGAGAGAAACTAAATATGTTTTCAAGCTAAGGTGGTCAAGGGAAGAAATCATGCTACAGGGTTCTAATATGAATGTGAATTTCATCATGCTTCAACTATTGTAACCTCAATTGGAAGTTAAAGCAACATGCTTCACTTCATATGTGTTGGCGTGAAATGGCAGTGTTGAAAAACTTCATTGTATGTATCATCGACCATCCAACCTCTACATAAATTCTTCATAGCTATCACAGGATATAAGAATTACTAAAGCAACCAACTAGCACAAGAGACAGATGAAAAGTTAACATGAATTTTCAAGCTAAGAACACAGTCATTTCAGGTGAATTTAAAAGTTAATGTATGAATCTTCAAGCTAAAACACAACCATTTCATTCAAATTCAATAGGGGATTTTTTTTTCCCCTTACATGTTACATCACATGGGAACTAGTAAGAAAGACATACCAACATTTTCATGACTCCTGCATCTGAGACATGGTACATAATCGATCAAGCTACTGCACGCTATACATTAATAGGAATCACATCATTCAGACTAGTGCAGTTTGGCTTTCTTGTTAGGAATAACAATAATTGCACAACATAGGAATCATATCATTCTGACTAGTGCAGTGTCGCTCTCTTATTTGTCTGTATTTTGGTGAAACCTGCTGCAATTGTTTAATTGAATCCAGCAATTATAAATTAGTATTGCTTCATCGCCAATACTACATCTTTTAGCTAACTGTCTCCAACAAACTGGCTTTGGCCTTTAGCAGTTTTCCAGTGCCACATGATTGCCTACCTGAATCAATTCAACTGTCAACAAGGGTTTGAAACTTGACCCTCATTTTAACACTCCGATATCGTTCATACCCAATACCAATCTTGCTATGCATCAACTTGATAGCCAAATCAGCATTCCCAGCTTTCCTCAAGGAATGAATCATCACAGTCCTAATCTTCCCAGGTATTTCTCTACCTCTATCAACAATTCCATCAGCCAATTTACATGCCTCTTTCACACGGCCGGCTTTACACAGCGCTCCAATCATATCTTCATAAGCCGTTTCAAGAACAACCCCCATAGGTGCAAGCTCATCCAACACTTTACAAGCCCTCGCAACCTTCCCCGAAAGACACAATCCAATCGAAAGAGCCCTGAAACAGGCAACATTCGGTGTTATCCCTTTGTCAATCATCAAATCCCACATCTTAACCGCCTCTTCATTCCTATGCACCCTAAAAAGCTCACTGATAAGTATAGTAAAAGTATACACAGTCTGCTCACACCCATCGCGCTCCATCCTCTTAACCAACGCAAGAGCATCATCTATCCTCCCACACTTGCAAAGTCCATCAATGAGCGCATTGTAGCAATACGAATCCGGCGGACATCCCTTCTCAGCCATTTCATCAAACACCTTCTCAGCTTCATCGACTCTCCCCGCCTTCCCAAGCCCATCAATCAAACTCGAATAAAACACAGCATTAACAACAACACCATTCTCATTACAAAACTGAAAATAACTCAAAGCTTCCTCCACTCTCCCACTCTTACACAACCCATTAACAATAGCACTATAAGTAACCTCATCAGGTTCAATCCCATCCATTTTCATCCTCTCAAACAACCTCAAAGCCCCATCCGAATTCCCACTCTTCCCATAACAATCAATCAAAGCAGTATAAACAGCCTTATTACCCTTGCAACCATTTCTAATCATATTCTCAAACAAAGCATACCCTTCTAAAACCTTCCCCGTCTTACAAAGCCCACATATCACCAAACTATAACCATGTGAAGGAACTTCCAATCCCTTATCCTCCATTTCATGATAAAGACTCAAACAAAAATCAACATCACCTTCAGCATAACAAGCCTGCATTACTGTCATATAACTAACAACATCAGACTCCAAGTTAATAACCTCCATTTCACGAACCATCTCAATCGCCTTTCTTGTTTTCCCCGCTTTACAATACCCTTTGATCATAGTATTGTAAGTAACCACATCAGGCTTAGTTCTACCTTCCTTCATCGCATCAAAAACTCGCTCTGCTGATTCGATAAAACACGAACCAACAAGTCCATTCAAAAGCGAATTATAAGTAAAAAGACTCGGTTGAATGTTTTGCTCATTCATCCCACGCCATACCAATAAAAGCTCGTTAACCAAACCGGCGTTACCGAAGCTTTTAATGAGGGAATTAGCAGCTGGTGGTGTAAGCGGGAGACGGTTACGTTGAAATTCGGAGAAAATGTTTAAAGCGGCTGCCGTGGTGGTGGTGTTGGGGGAGATAAGAAGAAGGTTGATAATCGAAACGTAGCAATCGAGAGAATGGGAATAGTGACGTTGATGAGAAGCCCAAGAGAAGAAACGAAGAGCGGTGTGGTGGTTGGTAAGGGAACGGAGAGTATGAGCGACGAAGGAAGGGGAAAGAGTGATGAGGAATTGGTGGCAGAAGGAATCGAGATTTGATTCCATGGTTGGGGAATTGTCGAGGAGGTTGAGGATTTGTGTGAACCATGGAGAAGGTTGTTTAGATGAAACGACGACGTCGGAGAGGTCGCAGAATGGTTCGATGAGTTCTGGGGGAGGGAGGGATTGGGATTTGAATGTGCGATGAGATGGTGGTGGTGGTGTGGCATTGTGGTGATTTGGGGGTTTAAGGAGTAAGTTAATGGAGGAAAGATATGTGGTTTTTGAAGGTGAAGGTTGTTGAAGTAGCAGGAAGGGGATTCTTCTTTTCATTACTGTAGTCCACTTCAGGGGTTTATTTTCAGAGAAGAGAGGCTTTCCCACTGTCCTACTCCCATTTCATGAAGCTAGCAAGATTTTTACACTAAAACTTTTTCTTTTTTTTTTTGAAATATTACACTAAAACTTGAATGCATGTGATTGGAAAAAAAAAAACATTATAGTTACAAACAATAATAGTACATGTGATAAAAAAATATATCAAGTTTGGGTAAAAAACTAAAAATCAAATTTTATTTTCATTATATGCCAAAATATCTATAAAAGGATCATAAAAAAATTTAAAACAAATTTTGTCTTATTTTGATTGATATTTTCTCTCATTAATTCATAAATACTTCCCCCGGTCCCAAATTATATGTCATTGATAAAAAAGAGTTATATAATTTTGATACTTTGTGGATATGTATCCACCAAGAATCCGCAAAATATCAATATTTAATATGTATTAGACACATATATGTCTTCATGTTTGGAATACACGAGCTTCATAGCTCCCATCTCGTTTCGTTCTTTCTTTTTTTTCCTTTTTCTTTTTGTTATTTTCCAATTTTCTAGAAATAAAAAGGTGTTGGTACTTTGGAGTTCGGCCAAAAGTTATGTAAAGTTAGATCAATAATTGTTCCATCCAAAAATTAAATATGATTCTCCTAAATAATTTGTCATTGATTGAGATTATTAACCACTCAAACTCAAGTTCTCCTTTTTTTCATTTTTTTTGTTGAGAGGGATTAAGAAGAATTTAATTCATACCCCATCCATCCCTCAGTATAGGAGCATCTAACAAAGATGTTGCACATGTTTTTATTAATGTCCATTTGCGATTCAAGTGTGACGGTTAGTTGGCCTTTTGGACGTTGTCGATCAGGCTATACACACTCGGGACTCGACGGTGAGTGCCATCTTTTTCTTACTACAACACTTTCAACCGAAGATATCTAATGGTTGCTATTATGTGGAGTGTGTGGAAACACCACAATCTTAAACTTTTGCAAAATGAAAATGAATTATGTGCTCATATGATTGATCGAGCACGATATTTGATGGAAGATTGGCAAACAACGAATTCACAAAGCAGTCACGTATCTAATATAAGCAGAACTCAGGACAACAAACTATTTTTAAGAAATTCTTAATTGCACTAGCAAGTCGTGTTTGATTATCAAATTTTACAACTATTTTATAGACGGTGCATATCTTTTTATCTCATATCCCCTCAAAAATCATTTTATTTCATTTCATATATTATAATGTTTCGCCATTTTTATACAGTATATAAAGGAGATAAGAGATTTTAGGTTGATTTTTTTTTTTAATAATTCTAATTATACCTTAAAAAAAACTATGGTAAAGTTATATTATCGATGTCATTAAAAAGGATAAGAATCTATATCATATCTGCGGCAATGTCTAGTTTGAAAGTTAATTTTCACAAGAGTGAGCTTGTTGGTGTAAAGTTTGAAAGTTAATCTTGGTTACTTGAAGTTGTGGAAGTTTTGAATTGTTTAGTTGGAAGCTTGCCTATTTTGTATTTGGCCTGCCCTGTTGGTGGTGATCCTTGTAGGTTGAATTTTTGGGATCTCGTTGTTAACTGCATTAAGTTTCGCCTGTCCCGTTGGAAAAGCAGACATCTCTCTTTTGGTGGCCGTTTTATTCTTCTTAAGTCTGTCCTGACCTCACTCCATGCCTGTGTTCTTTCCTTCTTCAAAGCTCCCTCAGGTATCATTGTCTCTGTTGAATCTCTTTTAATTTTTTTTTTTTTTTGCCACGGACTAGATTGGATGTCAAAAAATTATAATGGTTCAAAATGGATTTTCGCCATATTTTTTACATCAAGATTTACACTTTTTTTCTTTTCAAAACTCGATATCCAACTCAAAGACCGACTAATTCTAGAGGTCTAATTTCATCGTCCACTTATTCTCTGGAGTCGCAATCTTAGATGGGCCTTCCTACGATTGCAAAACCTTATGAACATTGCTTTATCAGCCCCCTCAAATTCTTTTATGCCCCCTGAATTTCCTATTTTGCCCTCATTTAGAGAATCCGATATATAACTACCGAACTCGTTAGGGACTTAACTACAGGACGGAAATTTGTGTAGTAACCACCACAATGCTATTTTATGGCCATAACTTTCATTCTATTTTATGTAATTTTGTCTTTGTACGATTCACATATCTTTACTTTTATTTCTATTGCTAATTAATGTTTAGCAA
>Ga0315914_1009430_pt1 | contig 12550 bp, 3 predicted proteins | sample MpolenodulesMG_FD_203920 | JGI IMG/M metagenome (GOLD analysis project Ga0315914, IMG submission 203920) | Medicago polymorpha root nodule microbial communities from Los Angeles, California, United States - elongated nodules | ecosystem: Host-associated > Plants > Roots > Nodule | place: USA...
AATCCTTGAAGAACGAAACTTTATATGTCTCAAGGTTTGCTAGACTATTCTCATGTTTCGCAACCCTTGTCTAATTTCACTTGTTCCAATATCAAAGCTCCGCTTTCGCATTATGAATTGATATTTGTAATGATGAGTTAACAAATACTAACCCTCTGCTTTCGCATTATGAGTTTGACATTTGTTAATTCATTATAAAAACGGTGAATTAGATTAGAAGGTAGATTTATATAAAATTAGGGTTCATGGTTTGGTTTGATTAGGATCACGTCATTAGACTTATCCAACAATCCCAAGACAAGAAAGGTCTACTCACTCATGATCATTGTAGACATAGAAGAGGAGAAGAAGAACATAAAGTAAATAACAAGAAAGTAAAAGAAGAACTTTTATTAATAAAGACAATTGTCACTATTGAATTCCAAGAACAAAAGATGAATTGTTGTGATAGCTAGCTACTCTATTTATAGTTTACAATGACTTAAGCCCTAAGAAATATAACACTAGAATGTTCCATAAGAAACCACGGGCTTTTAGGTCAGAAGTAAACTAATAGGTAGCTTGTCCATGAAGCAGAAGTAGCAAAAGTGGATCCTGAAGGTTGGCACGACCGTGCTGCTGGTGGCACGGGCCGTGCCAAGTCTCTGACTTGGGGAGCGACATATTTTTGTCCCATATTTCGTATTTTCATCCCGAATCAGCTCCTAATCCTCTTTCTTTTGCTCCAAGACTAAATCTTTAGATATTTATTCCTGAAATATAATAACTTGCAATTAAAGTAAAATAATTCTAAAAGAAAATAATATTTAAATAAAACGAAATCAAATCTAAATAAAATAGACTCAAATAATATATTAAAAACACTAATTTATTGACTCATCGTATTGTTTGTCAAGCAAGTAAACCTATTAAATTTGTTTGACAACTTTATTTGTCAAGCAAATTTACTCATTATAACTATTAAGTTTTAATTAATTTCTTACTAGCGTATTTCCCCGACTCTGAACATGTTAGGTATAATATTTCTATTTGGGTTATGTATAATATATAATATTCATGAAAAATCCATATATCTCATAAATAATAAGAAAAATATTACTTATATTATAACTCACAATTTATCAATTGAACTATTAACATCTATCTATATTAAAGTAAATAAATTCCAGTTATAATAATCTGATGGCATACATCTAATGCTAGCTACTACATGGTCAATAATCGGATTTTGGTTTTCCAGTTGGAGGAATTACCTAATTAACTTCATTGATCTTGGTTTTCCAATTGGAATTACCTACTTAAGTTCATTGATGGTCTAGTATCTATCTATGGTTGGCAATACATTTCATAGAGTGTGTAACTCTTGATTGACTGCAGTTACAACTAATCAACCAGTTAATTTTTATGTTGATTTACTACTTGTTAAATACATTTTATCTCTACTTGTTGCTAGGTTTTTCTTTTGAAAGTGATATGTTTTTAAATGTAAATATGAACATTATAAATTATATACTTCACACTAACGGTTCAAAACTTTTTTACACGTGCATCCAACATCTGATTAAGATGAAATTGTTTTATAGTCATCAATTTTTTCGTATACTTGCAACATTTGATTAATCATATACAAAAATTAACATATAGTCTTATTAACTATCGGCCATTAATTATCTAGAAGTCCTAGTTCAACTGGCAAAATACCAAAATTGTTAGGCTGGATGCCATGATCGGAGTTCGAATCCCAATACCTCCACTTGTGTGTGTGAGTCTATCTAAAAAAAAAAAAAACTATCGACTATTAACAATTTAACATATATGTATTGTAAGATATAATGATTCGAAAGTCAGGTAGACAATAATAATTTAGAGATAAAATCAAAATATAAATAAATTGATGTCATTGAGAACATAAAACAACAATAATTTGGACGACTTGGTCAAGTTTGTTTTTGTAGTCTAAAGTCAAAGTTGAAGTGGTCTGGTCTGATGTGAAGATGGCCACTAGAGCAGATTTCCTTTACCAAATTACTACCAGCACCGTTATTTATTCCTTTTCCATGGATTGACTGGTATCAGATATATGACTTTGAAACAATGTCCATGTTCTATTGTCCCTTTCCATCTATAGTATTAGTAAACTCTTTCGAAATACTACCAAGTCACTGCCGCTTGTTACAAGCAAAGCACCTATCTCTCACTTTCTTTTATACAACCATTTCTCTATTTTTTTTTCAACTTACATAATGACTAAAAATTCACCTTTTTAGTTTCTGCCGAACTCAGTTGATCGAGACAAAATATTGTTATGTGTAGAGACCGGAGTTCGAACCTCAGACACTTCGCTTATTCAGCTAAAAAGATGAATTCTAGGCACTAGACTTTTTAACAAAAAAATCATCTTTAAAAGTGAATAAGTAGGGTGTTCAGTGTTCGAACCTCGACCCCTACATATATTATTACTCATTTAGTTTTGAAACTTTGATATTCAAAATATATAAATGATAAAATAATGACATTATTTCCCTAAAAAAACTTTAGTCATTATCATGTTTGTCCGTCCATTTTTTTGATATAAACAATAGGGACTAAAATTAAAAAATTAATGTTTTATTTCAGCAAAGATTAAATTGTTTGTAGGAATTAAATGTGCAATTTTTGTTATAGGGAGAACGAAAAAATGAAATTACTAATTTTTTAGAAATTAAAAAACATAGATACATTTAACCGTAAATTTACATTGTTTTAGATCTTGTCTCTTTTCAAAGTGATATTTAAAACATCCCAATAATAAAGCAATTACTATTGTCGTCGTCTCCTTTATTGTCCTTTACATGGGATGAAAGGAAATGAATTAAGTCTACCCATTGATTTTGTTGGTCCGCAATGCAGTTGGATGGTACGTAGCAATTTCTTTGGTTGACTTATAAGATTGAATTCCTTTCTATACTTTAATCTCAAGGAAACTGATGCATGGCTAAACCTGCTACACAAATAGTACGTCCCTCTTTATCCGATTAAAAAAATAGAGTGTGTTGTATACTAGATATTTGTGTTAAAGGAAATGATAAAGAATGTTTTTGTTACATTGGTTAAGATGATATAAATAAAAATATTGTGTTGAAAAATGATAAAAAGTAATGAATTTAACTTTTTAAAAATTAAAATGTTGTTAAATTCAATACAAACATACTAATTTTGGTTTCCTTATTAAATATCTTAAGGACACTTGTTAGCATAATTCAATTATTATCGATAACAAAGTGCCCTTAAGATAATAGTATTATGTGCCTATTATTTACACTTTGCATTTATCATAATAAAATCAACTAATTTGGTAAAATTATTAACTTTTTTTATTTTATTTACATAATTTTTTAATTGTGTGAAATTATCTACTATATCAATTTATAGGGTGATTTCTATGATGTTTTTGATATGAACCTCCAATTAAAAAGAGTCTAAATGGACCCTAAATCACATTTTTTAGAGTAATGCCATTTTTTTTTTCTTTTTCTAATTTACCATATCTACTATTTTATTAGAGAGGATGCATCTTTAAGATACCTTTAAAAGAAAAATATGATCTAAAACTAGTTTCTTACTTATTCAATTACCTTGGTAACGTCTTGCCCTCTAACTAGTTGCTATATATCCTCATGAGTCTACCACTAATTGAACTAGCTAGGTGGCTTTATATATCTTATGTGGAAAATTTAATTTCTTGATAACAAAGTAAACGACTTAAGAAATTAAGAGTCCTTGTACACACCCTTTATATAGTTCGATAGGAAGGTTGCATCCATCATTCATATATTGTTGCTACAAAAATGGTAGGGAAAGTTGCACTGCAAAAACTAGTACAAGTTGATGAAAGGCTATATGATAAAAATACTGTGAGTTAATTTCCATCCATGTAATTAATTAGTATAAGTATATTTATCATTCACTGCATGCCTCCTAATTAGTATATATTGATTATTGCTTTTGAATAATAATTTATAGGGGAATTACATGTGCAGGTAGGAATAGGATGTAGTGGTCTCAGTTTGAGTCTGAATACTAATTCAGAAGAGCTTCCAATGAATAATCAAGACCAGCCTATCCCTCAACTCAAAGTAATCTCATAGCTTAAACTGATCTAGGTTATATTTATACAATTATTTTCTTCTAATCTGTGCTTAATTTTGAATTGATGCTGGACCAATATTTTTGTTATGAGTGGACTTAATTCAGTTGGGGTGGCTGGAAACTAAGGTAGAGGAGGTGAAGAGGGAGAATCAGATTTTAAGATCTATGTTAAATCAAGTAACTCAACACTATACACTTCTTCAGAATCAGTTCTTAGTGGAGACGATGCAGAAGCAGCATCAACAATCTTCGTCTAAAATCAATAAACAAATAATATTAGAGGAAGATCAAGCATCTCAACTTGCTTCTTGTAGAAAAGCTAGAGTGTCCATTAGGGCAAGATCAGATTTCTCATTGGTATGTATATGGATTTCTATCTTAATTATTTGTACAATATTTTTCTTTCACTTGATTGCTATATATTATTGATTGATTATAACACCCATCTATATATTATGTTATTCATTTAATTTACCACTAATTAAGTAATTTGATTGTGATCAGATGAGTGATGGGTGTCGATGGAGAAAGTATGGACAAAAGGTATCAAAGTTTAACCCCTACTCTCCCCGGGCCTACTATCGTTGCAATATGGGATTGAGAGCAACACCATGTCCGGTTCGTAAGCAGGTAGTAATTCTTTAATTTGTGGACACAATTATACTTTCTATAATATTTTTTTTAGGTTTATTGAATAAAAGATTGATTTCGTTCATATTGTAGTTCAAATATATTGATTATTCAATAAATCTGAAAAAAGATTTTTCTCTTAATTCTCTTAACTTGAGTATATTGTTGTTCTTTTTCCACACCTTTAATTTGAAGCAAATCAATGATCTTGATTAGTAACGTGATTCTTATCTTTTCCCCCCACTTCAAATCCTCACAACCATTGTAATATTGAAGAACCTTCAACATTAATGATAGTAAAGTGATTAACTTATCGTCTAAGGAGAATAATAGTAAAAAGTGAAGCTAATGTCATTATATTTCAAAGGCTTGAATACAATTTTTTTGGTTAAAAAGGCTTGAATACAATTTTACATACATAAGTTTTCCTATTTATAGATCTAGGAGGTTTATTCTACTGCATTCTAGAATTTCATGCCATTTGCTACAACAAATGCATTGGTTTATCCTATGCATTACTTAGGTATTTAAAAAATTCTAGACACATGAATCCTTACAAGTATTACTCTATCTCTTCTAAAATAACTGACATATTGATAAAAAAAAGAATATCTCAAAATGACTTGCATGTTTCGATTTTCAATACCATTTACATCACTTCAATTCAATATCTTCAATTTTACATTCATAGTAAATGTGAATACCCCAATACATGATAATGGTTTTTTTAGTAAAATTATTCTTCTCTCTCCCTCTTTGGGTATCATTTGGGTGACAGGTGTCAATGTCATCTGATATTAGCTAACCACAATGTCACAAGTATAAAAAAAAAAACAAAAAATCCTTGTGAGAGAGAGAAGAAAACCACTTGTTGGTCTTCTTTATTACCTTCACCATGATATTTATGTTGTCTCACCTCTTACTGCAATATTTGTTGTTGGTCTTCTTTTCGTTCTTTAGATGCGCTTATGAACCTTCTTGTTGGTCTTGTTAAAGATTTCTAAATGGGTGTGCTCATCCTGCTTAGTTGCATGTGAATCTCCTTACTGGTCCTTTTGTTGAAGATTTTTAACATGGACTCATTTTTGCTCTAATAGACTTATTTTTCTTCCCAGGCTTGTACGCAAGAGCCTTAGATGTCACATGTTTCCATTTTATTTATCGTTTGGACTTGTGTGCTCTATATGAACTTGAGTCTTATAGCCATAAGTTTACAACATTAGTTAAACTTGAACTTACGAGGGTCAAACTGTTAGGCTACCATGAACTCCCCCAATTAGCTTTTAAATATTTGGTTTGAACTTTAACAGAATCGGGTTTTGTGGTTATCTATACTCCTTTTGTGTTCGAGTCAAAGACTCATCTTCTAATTTAGTTTTAGTAAGATAGTAGTATTCCTTTAAAAGACATTATTTTGCCATGCCTGCTGTATGACCGAATGCAGCTCAAATACCACTATTAGAAAATACAGTGCGAGAAAGTACTAGTGGAATGAGACAGGAGGCAACCAAGTATTGTAGGAGGACAAATACAATGTTGTGAAGCCCTCAATCTCGAATACTTGAATACAATTGTACATAATTTTCCTCTTTACAGGCGTTGGGTTATATTCTAGAATTTTTACAACATTTACTACTACAAAAGTAGTATTGGTTTATGCTATGCATTACTAATGCGTTCAATAAAATGTGCATCATAAACAGGTTCAAAGGTGTTGTGTAGATAAGACAGTTTTCATCGCAACATATGAGGGAAACCATAATCATTCACTTCCACCAGCAGCCAGGTTGACAGCAAGCACAACATCAGCAGCATTGAGTATGTTACTTTCTGGTTCAACCACTAGTTCACATGGAAGCACCACTTTCTCAAATGCAAACCTCTTCTCCTCCTCATCATCTTCTATTTCCTCTGCCTCCACTGGCTTGTCTGTTTTCGATTCATATGCATCATCACGTCCCACTATAACATTGGACTTAACCCAACCATCTAATAACTTCTTCAAATTCCAATTGCCTATTTCTTCAATAAACCACTACCAACCGTTTCCTCTTTCATTGCATGGTTACCCTCAACAGTCCGAGGGATTGTGTTTGTCTTCTAATGTTTCAACTATGAAACCCTCGGACTCAGAGAAAAACCTTGCCTTTATAGATGTTGTGTGTGAAGCTATAATCAAGGATCCGTCTATTAAGGCAGCATTAGATTCAGCACTTTCTTCACTCACTTGAGCAGTATTGCCTCATGTAGCATAGATAAATTATTTTTGAGTTTGTTGTAATTATTGTCGACAAATTAAGCTGCAAGTCACCAAAATTAAGCTTGCATGTTTGAATACATATCTTGACACATGAACACTGGTCATTGTAAATGTTATCAGTAATGCAGGCTTTATGAAATTGCCATTTACGTGGAAATAATTACATTTATTTGATATTGATTAACAAATTACAAGAGCGTGTTTCTTTCTCTGTAGATAAAATGAGTAATCCTAGCTCAGAAAAAAACATAATGCCAAAAGTTGGGAAAATTTGAACTATTAATGAAGGGGGCCGCACGAACGCAGACCCCCACAGCAACAAATTATGATGTAGGCTGTTCTACTTGAGAACACCTTAGACAGGCACCCCTCCTAAGTGCAATGGAAGTCACCAACCTAGGCCATGTACCTTCATGATCGCGCATTGACCTCATCCAGGTAAGTATGTTACTCATTCTCATACCCTTTCTTTTTATAACCACTCTCCCTCACTCTTTTTCCCAATCTCCCCGATGTGGGACATATACTAATGCTACTACACATATAAATTCTGCATAACCCATGTTATTGGTAAGGATGGAATTGGAGTTGGCCACAATGGAAGATCAAGCGAAATCATTTGCAATGATTCAAATCCATGAATCCCATAACCAACACCCTCAATCTTGTTAGTCTTCAAGTTTCCAACAAAAATCTTATGAGCACGTTGTAAGAACACAACGTCGCCATCATAAGGATGAAAAGCTCTTACTTGAGTCCCCATATCAACAATTTCATTCCTTCCCCCAGTCATCAATAGCTCATCTACAATACAATCCCTCACTGGTATGGAAGGAAAACAAGTCGTGTGCAACAAACTCCAACTATAATCCTTATCCAATTCCCACACCTTCACAAAGCTTCGAAGAGTACAAAAACAAACCATTCGAAATTTTCCACGACACACGCCGACATGACCATTGAATAGAATATCATTTGCAGATGCACGACAAGGAAAATTAATGATCTCACATTTTTCATCATTGTTGAAAGGGTCATACACTAAAATACTAGTTTTTCCCATGAAATACAAAATGTTTTCATGTGCAACAACGTACGGCAAAATGGCAGGTCGTGTAAAGCTTAAACCATTTGGGCAAGACACATTTTTTTTGCTCCATTGTCCAGTTTCTGAAGAGAAAACAACCATTTCAAATTCAGACTTTGTTATACCCCAAAGAATCTCATTAATTGTTCCTTCAAAACAAGGAAAACGAACTACCCTGAACCTGTGATTGTTGAAAGATACTTTCTTTGAGTTTTCTCCAATGCTATAATAAGGTTCACAAACAAAGCCTTCGAGTACACGGTCACGTTTATTGTGACCGGTTTGCGGCGGTGGAGGGAGTGGAAGTTTGATCCAATCTTTTGTGAGGATGTTGCATACATGGTAGACTCTACCACGTGTGGTTTTCTTGCATAGAAACAAGCCATTTGAAAATCCAACAATTCTCGAATATAAGACATGTTTTTTTCTTGTTATATTGTCGAGTTTAGGGTCGAATTTTCGGCCAAGAAAACTCAAAGAAATTTGATTTTCAGGAGTAGAAAGATTGAGATTTGGTGAGAACGAAATGAGAAGTTTACGCTTTGAGATAAAATTGAAGTGCCATTTTTTCTGGTTTTCTTCTTCTTTCATTTGTTGGAGCAAAGTATAGTGATGAAGAATTGATCGTTCAATGAATTGGAGCTGTGAAATTAAAGCTAAGAAACGCTTTGAGATTGATTTGCAACTCACTGCTGTCTTGTATGAAACACGACTCCATATCTCTATCAATAAATCATCTGATAAATTCTCCATGTTGATTTTAGTGTATATTGCTACACTATTGTTAATTTTCACGAGCAAACATACCAAATTTTAATTGGATAATCGATTTTGATACTTGGTAGTGCAAATATTTGTTGAACAATTGTTTCTTTATATACCCTTTGAATCCTAACATATCTATGAACCAGTCCATCAACTATTTACTATAACTGGGAGCTGGTCCATGCGTGTTTACTTGGTCTAAAATATAAATATCAACTTGGAAAGCCAAAGTATATATATGTCTTGTGAATTATTCGCATTTGAACGATACAACATAAGCTCTCTACTCTTTGAATTTTCATTTTCTCTTTTTTCTTTCTAGAAGTTGAGTTCAAGATGACTGCAGCTTTTTAAAGAGTAAGGATCCTCTCCATGTATAAAAATAAATGGAGAACGTCATTTACAAATAGATACACAAAAAAAAAATGGAGAAAAACATAAATGAAGATGATCTTAACTCCTTTTTAAATGAATCTTGTTAAAAGTGTGCAATGTTTTTTTTTCTTTTGGAACGGTGTGCAATGATTTTGTTTACGATAATAATGGGAAAATTATTTTAATGAGTTTAGGGTAGAATGAATCATACCTTGGAGGATGTTGGAGTCCTCTTTTATCAAGATGCAAAGATCAACCGCGTGATTATGGGAAAAGTCGTTTGCAGGCTATTAAGATTGACGAATATTGTAACCGTCGAGCATTAGTGATATGATGAAGAGGTGACTTGTATATTTTACTACTGTGATAAATACAAAATAAAATATATTGATTTGGGAATTATACATATAGTATTAATTAGAAAGAAAAAAAATAGTAATTTGAATTAAGGGGTTATGGATGACATTCTTTTTATTTAAGGACAATTTATTTTTCAAATAAATCATATTTTTTGGTTAATAACATGTCTATCATGTTTAATATTATATGATGAAGCAACTAAAAATAACAACATTGTATTAAAAACAACAATTATTTATTCAAAAAAATGAATATTTAATATAAAATATATAAATTTCAATCCAAACTTATTATTTTGATTTTTTTTAACATTTTCAAGTTTGTACATGATAGAAAAATGCTAAAAAAAATAAGTTTGAAAAGTTGGGATTTTCACATGACACCCTCCCGTTAATTAATTCACAAGAGAGGATCTTTGTCCTTTAGCATGACCTTAACATTAAGGGAAATGCTAACTAATGCCTTTATGACACTAGTTAAGAAGATTAATATATAAATTATGCATTGGAAATTGGTGAAAAGTGAAATGTTTAACTTTATGAAAGTCAAAAAGTTGTTGTTTTTAATCAAAATTTTCTATTTTTGACATTCTCAACCATTGCCCTTAGGGCACTAGTTAGCAAAACCCTAACATTAAATATATAAAAATACCCTTAAAAAGTTTACAACATTAATGAATATTTAAATAGATTTTTTTTATATGGACATAATTGAGTGTTTTTTCATTTTTCCTTATTGACATAAATGAATTGTTTTTCTCAAAGAAGATAAAAAAAATTGAGAGCTCAAAGAAGATAATTGAATGTTAGTATTGTTATAAATTCAATTCAAATATTTAATAATATTTTTAAAACTTCTAAAAAATCTTTTTAAATTATAATGTTTTTTTTAGCTGGGACGTATACCTTAGTCTTTTAAATCATTAATTTATTTGACTCATAGGTCATTGCTCAAATTCAGTTAAGCCACCAAACCACATAAAATGGAGATTTAATAAATTAATATTTTTAAAATATCTTTCCATTAATTTGGATTTGATTTTCAAATTTTTTTCTTCTTATTTTTTATAACACGAAATATAATAAATAATGTTTTGTGTAGTTTACTTAATCTTTTTTTAACCATGGTATTTCTTGTTTGCAACTGTAAAAACTAATCCTTCGAAGTAATTATTTAATGGTTTAATCTCTCACATCAAAAAAATTTCATACGCACCGACTAATGGTCGAACCATGAACCAAATGGCTAAGAGCCCCAATTATCGTCCATTTGCATCACACTACATTGGTAATTTAATTATTCTTTTGATTACAATAAAAAAATTAGATAAGATTAACTATTATTATATATGTCTCATAATAATTGTCACATTTGCAAAAAAACAAATCCTAAAATAATACTCCCTCCGTCCCTATATTTAAACACCCATTTGATTTTATTTTTGTCCCTATATGTAAACCTCTTTTCAAATTACTAGATGTATTTATTATTTTTTTTCTTAAACATACCCCTGATTAATACTACTAACTTGTTTTGAAATATGAAAAGTCAAATTTAATACACGCTTTAATGCATATTTGTTATTCAATATGTTATTTCAATTATGAGAGAATGAGAGTCGAGAAATAAGGAGAACATGTTAATTCAAAGAGAGGAGAAAGAAGGAGAGAATGTTAATTCAAAATGTATTTTCAACACCTAAAATTCGGATTTCTCCTTTAATGTATTTTAATTCAAAATTTGGGAGATCATTTTCTTTAAATCATTTTTTATGGTGAAATCTCCTTTAAAACATTTACGCATTACAATAATTCCCTTTAAATAAAGAACTAAAAACAAAAAAAATTAAAATAAATAAATAAAAATCACCGTGAGCATCTACCTAAAAAGAAATTATCCTTGAGCCATAACATTTTGTTATTTTTATGTCAAGTAGCCTAAGTTAAAAATTAAGTGTTTTAGGTGCATAAGTGGAGAGTCTGGAGACCTTGAGTGATGAATGCTAGTCCTCATAAAAATCGCAAAAGTTACAAATCCAAATGTATAGGAGTGTCATGATTGATAGCATATATAGCCTTCACATACTTCTCTAAAAAAGTTGATTGTTATCGTACTAATTTCTAAGGTATTAAACCAGTAACAAAAAATGGAAAACATCACATATAATTCAAAACATAGAAAAAGTGAAGCACTGATACCAAATAACAAACTGCATTGTAAATTTTTCACTTACTGGTTAAAGTAAAACATTATCTAAAGTCCGAACATCACTTATGTACATCCAAGGTAAACAACATTAATAGTCTAAGAAAATCAAATTGCATTCTTATTATTATTTTTACTTCTTTACCACCGCTAGAAACCAACACATCTACCCAAAACATGCAAAAGAAAGGGGAAACTATATAAATATAATTCTTGTAGTATTAATGTATGATTAAATAAACATTTTTTCGCCTAACAAAAAAAATGGACATTTTTTCTTGTAACCAAAAAAAAAATTGGACATTTTTTAACCAAATGAATAATGCATGTCCAATTTTTTTTAAAACAAAATATGACCTAATAAGTTTGATTGAAAAATTTGCCTAACTTGATTTATTTTTCTAAAAATTAAAACAAATTTTTGGAAAATTATTTTTTTAAAATTCTTGTAGGATATTAAATTTTAGTTGAAAAATAAATAATTATTTTTGTTAGGTTTGGTTTAAATTTCATTGCATTTTATTTGTAGGGATTCTTATTTATATATGAATATGAACATGAATGATCGATATAACTAAAAAGATTCAAATACAAATAAATATATAGCACAAATCAGATTTACAAAACTTGGATTTTCATTAATTACATACGAATGCAACCATCAAAAGTATGTTTCCTAAAGAATGAACCAAGTGGTCACAGTAACCTCTAAATGGTTAATATTAAAGGAATATCAGGAG